>Ga0209671_1001507_pt1 | contig 19641 bp, 8 predicted proteins | sample WorMetHERISLAND2_2_FD_187401 | JGI IMG/M metagenome (GOLD analysis project Ga0209671, IMG submission 187401) | Marine gutless worms symbiont microbial communities from Max Planck institute for Marine Microbiology, Germany - Olavius geniculatus... | ecosystem: Host-associated > Annelida >...
GATATGAGGCCCCCAAATGAATAATTCTGCTTAACTCAGTTACACATAGAATGTGTTCAGTGGATTTGCCTATGAATAGCAGCGCATCTCTGGCCAGGTGTAATTAGCACGTGGAGGCGCATACAATTCGTTCACTAATGACGACTTGCGCCGAAACAGCTGCAACTGCAGCTTCATTAAGCGACACCACACGAACACTAATCTAATGCCGAGTTGCTAATCACCAGCCACTCTGCAGTGTAATTATTAACTGTCAAAACTGCATGCTATATATGCGCCAGAAACATGGCACGACGGTTCTACCATTGAAAAGTGCCGGTGTCCCATTATAGGATCCCCCAGAAGTCTCCTCCAGCCGACAATTTACTGGCAAAAATCCGCTCCTCCCGACGGGCGCGCCCGGGCGGGACGGATTTTTACCGCCAAATTGTCGGCCGGGGGAACTTTTCTGGGGGGGCGATCCTATAATCGGGAAACTTTTTATGAGGCCGATGATAAGGAGGAGATTCAGGAGACATGTCAATTCCGTGATTATCTCTCCCAGGGCGGATTTTTCATGGGGGAGACATTTTAATGTGACACCGGGCGGCGGCCACTTCTGCCTAGCGTCAACAGCACTCCGATGCGACGTTCTCATTATACTTCTATTCTGTTCTAGTTACAGGCGTCGAATAATGACAGATTTTTACCAGCACGCGTGGCAATAAACTTGCAATACGCTGATCTGACCATTAAAGACCCCTTCACGCTGAAGACGCAAACGCGTTGCCAGGCCACCTGATCGCTGGTGAAAGAAATTTGTCAGTTTTCGATGAAGTTGCAAACTTGTGAAACTTTGTTCCTTGCATTTTATTGGCCGTCATGTATAGTGTCTGTGGCCGAGATGACCAAAAAAACAACGTTAATTAAGCCAGAACTACGTTAACTTAAGATACGGTTATTTTAAACATTTCAATGTTTTACATTTGCTGTAATGCACATGAAGATGACGTCTATGAGTGAGAGACAGTGACATTGAAAGCTATGACACTGGATTGGCCAATGAGTCCAATTTAATTAGGCTAGTAAGCTGATATTATATGTACCAAAAACAGGAATGTAATTGTACCTGATGTTAATTGAAACAGCATAAGCACGCGTAAGCCGGTGTTTTTTTAACGATAACGTTATTTTAAATATTTATATGTTAAACATTCGCTATGGTTTAACATTCATACATAGAAGATAGGTTGTAATCAACAGTATCCTGTTTAATGACATTGCCCCGTCAAGACTTTTCTTCCGGCCCATGCTTTGTTATTTTACATTTTGTTTCCTTGCAGTCTTGTGAAGTAAACAACACTACCAGGAGATGCAATGGATAGTAGGCCTAATCAATGCCTGAAGCATTCTGTCGTTTGCGCTCCTTGTAATCTCCCACCCCCAACACTGCTGAAGCTGCGGTGGCCTAATGATGGATGCGTTAGCAAAGAATTATACGCAAGCATCATGTTTCCGCATGAATCTTTCCAACTCACGTTCACATCTTCTCTGTGATGCCTGACAATCACTAATGATGTCTCACGTGGTGATGTCCCAGTCGTATCATTCAGTCCAGGCCAGTACAAGGACGCTCCATCCCACAATTCTTTTTGTTTTTCGCGTCTGTTCAGTTTCTTTTCATCACGGCTTCCTGTCGTCTTTTTCGGCCACTGCCCATCCGCTATTTTCTTCTCACTGTAATAGTTAACCGATTTTGTTCGAGCTAATTACCGGTAAAGTAGCGTGGAACCTGCACGAATCTTTAGAACTTTTGCTCAGGCCATTAGGCGACGTTCCCGAGTTCTGAACATGTAGGTCTGTGTCTACGTTATTACGATGCTCGAAATTATCGTTTCTACGACAAGTCTACATAAATAATAATTACAATATTGTGTCGTACAGCATTTTAAGCGAGTACAACTTCATCAAACATTAACCACGAGTGTGTTGTCACTTTTAAACTCATGTCAGCAAATTGGCAAAAAGAAATATTTAAAGACCGAGACAGACGCTGGCTCGTACCACCACGTAAACCGAATATACGCGACAGCAGTGCTACGTGGGCATATGACGTGTATATTACATGTATAATTTGTATATTATAAAATTTATAACGACGACATGAGCGACGAATTATCGACATCACTTGATTTCACTTAGTCACAGTGTACAGTTGTATAGCAGATTGTGTTGTACTGGTCGAAAACGTAAAGATTATTAATTTTGTGCGTTGACGTAACATGCCAAGTGCGTGGTAGCCTACGTTCTGATATGTAATAACTTGACGTATTTTCTGTTTGTTGTCTCGTAGTTTTAATGAGTTACAATGGTCTGTCTGTACTTGGCAGACTGCAGTGAAAAAACACACTAAAATGGACAAAAAAACTAGACCAGTTTGTCCAAAAATTTATCACATCACTCTGACCAGTATATTATAAACAAGGATAAACAAAACGGCTCATAATGATAGTTATAACAATGTCATCGACTGACAAAAAAGCTCACTTGATTAATTTTAACGAATTCGTACAAGATTTTAGCACATAAATTAGCTATAGATTTTGTGACATTCCTGGCACGATAGGCATATAGGAGACCAAAATATCCGAATACAACACTCTACGATAAACACTTCAAAATGCGCATCACACGATCTTATCTCAATAATACTCAACCAACATGTTTAAGTTTAACACGAAGTGAAGTTCAATAAACGTCTAGGATATAATACAAAGTGAACCAAGAAAATGGCACAATGTTTTTATATGCCAATAACTATACCAAATATTAAACGACTTTCAAAATACTTTCACTGACGGAATCAAAAGAAAATTTGTAGTAACAATGTCACTCTAGATTCCAACACACCTCATATGTCGCTACACTACCTTGTGAAATGTCAGACATCGCACTGAAGCCGGCGACGACACTGACTTGCGTGATCAACGTTGATCAAGCGTGACCTGTGACCCCACACAGCGCAGACTTAAATCCGGTCGATTATGCTGTTTAGGGAACCTTCAACATCTGATGGTTTATCAACGTCGACAATTCACGACAATAAACCAGCTGAAACAGGTGATCGTTATGGAGTGGGGCAAGCTGTCGCAGCGTTTGGTTGATCGCGCCATTGGTCACTGACGTCGAAGGCTTGAGTGCGTCGTTCAGCAGCAAGGCGGACACATTGAACATTTGATGTGAAAACTGCTAGATGTGACATGACAGTTACTTTGGACAATAACTAAGACAATAAACAGGTTGTTCCCTGTTGTTAATTTCTTACGTGTTGTTACAAATTATCATTTTGTTTTCAATTGTTGTTTTTGAGACATTTATATTTCACAGGTTAGAGTAGGGACACATATATAGAAGGTTTTCTCCATCCACAACAAAAGCATCCACCAGTTGATCACAGTTCTACCTTTTACTGTGCCACTGTGGCAATGAAAAAAGTTCACATACTTACGAGCAAGAATAAAACAATTACAAGTTACTGAAAATAAGTAACCTATGTAAAACAAAACCACACAAAATATTTTAATTTTCCAGGTTTTAAATTCTAACATCATTTCCAAAAAAACTGCAAAAGTTACAAGTAAAGGGCGGTAGCAGTGACTTATGAAAGTCTAGATTCATGTACACAGTACTGCAAAAACTATACACAAGTAAACTATGAATTATAAAACGCCTAGCATGAATTCCTTGGATATTACTTTTAATTTTTGTATTACCAGCTCATTTTCCACAATTACGCAGGGTTATGCTAAACGTGTTGAAAAGGTGTATAAAAGTAAAATTTTTTTGGCAACTGCTGAAAAGAATAAAGAAGTGTCTGCCACAAAACCAGCAATAGTTTGTTTTCTCGAACAAAGCCAAACCACTTGAAAATAAACAAGCAATGGATAACCACTACATGATGATACCAGCATTGTAGACAGTGCGGGCCAACGATTTACAGTTTTACACCATATATCAAAGTACCAGAGAGCACCAATAAGGGTACAGCACGTAAAATAATGTCATCATATACAACGCATAGCGAGGATGCTGTTGTCATGCCAACAGTCACGCGCATGACTAACAACAAATAACAACGAAACAGCAACAAAGATGCAACACCACAACCTAGACAACTAGATAACCACAGAAAAACACAAAAACCTAAAATACAACAACATTTTGTCATCTCTCATGTACCCATATAACACAGCTTTAGTCCGCTGCCATGCGGTTCAGAAAACATGTACCAGGTGCCGCTAAAATAACTCAAATCTGGCAAACATTGTTAAAATGCTATCGAAAGCAGTTATTTCATCTGAAAACTTTGATAAAACTTAAGGCTGAGAAAAGGCTAAGAAATGCCAACAAAAGCTTGTGTTAGTCAAGGAACCAGGGCTGCTACTTGCACAGGTATCTAATTACAAAAATAGATAACTCATAACAAATGTTCCTCGCCTAAATAGCTCACGTTAGCTACTTAACTAAAATAAAAAAACATCTAAATAAAGCAAAGACCAAAAGACTGCATACTGTGAGAAGCACTTTTATCTGTTATCAGTGACAATATAAAGGGCACAACCAGGTCTAGACACAGAGTCATGCATGTTCTTATCTCTTTAAACGAACTATCTGACCTTATGCACTGCTAGCACTTTAACATAACCTAATGAATATTTATTGACAAAAATTACCAGTTAAAAATCGAGAAAAATGTACATGAGTTAAAAATAACCTTTTGCTTATTTTATATAAACCATTTTCATGACTGGCCTTACACTGCACCATAGATGTTTTGTATTCAAATCCAATGAAAACATTCAATCTACTTATGCTGCCCTAGCATCTGGTTCTGTTTTTAAAACATCTAGTAAAAGCAGCAAGTGTTAGGCCCATGACACACGATCCAAGTTCTCCGCCCAAGTTCTGGTAACCAGACACTGGTACCAGTAACTTTGCTTGTCTGCCATGCATTCTGGTACCAGATTTTTCTTGTACCAGAAACTGGGACCGAGTGGAACATGTTCTATTCCTCATCAGAAACTTGGGATCAAGTGACTTACATGCAGTGCTGCCATTGGCCGCTGAGATGTGCCTACATCATTATGCAGTGCATCGTCTGCAAATTAAATGGTGCTACTTATTTATTCACTAATATTTACTGCGTTAACTTTTACCAGGATTTTTACTGCATTTATTAGTAAAGTGAGCATCAGAAAATGAAGTTAAACTATGCTTCTCAACTGCATTTAACTGCCACAGAGCGAATAAGTGCAATAAATCTAAACCAGCATAATTACAATGGGAAATAAGTTTCTGCACAACAGTAAATTACCCATTATGCCTTGCGAGTGAATGCAGCGTCCCGGTAAACGTCGCCATAGCAACGAATCGCATCATATTGACTATCAATACGAAAGCATCTATATTCCATTTCATTAAACCACTGAACACTACACAGTGTAAACTTTTGATTAGTATTGGTTGGCAATAATTGACTGCCGTGATTGGAATCTTGGGCTATTTTAATGCTGGTCATGCAGCATTTTTAACCGTCAAAGCAAACCCAGAAAATTAAAGACGCCATGTTTCTGGTACCACAAGCTGGTCACCAGAAAACTGGATCGTGTGTCATGGTAAGTAAGAATTATGCAGCCAATATACAGCAGGCAAAATTTGTTAAAATATACCTAATACCTATACATGTAAATTGTAGCAAATACACCAGCAAATAAATGAATAAATAAACAAACAGATACATAAATTCCACCCAACATTACAACAAAGTGTTACTTCTCAGCAGTCAAAAAAACCCAAAAGTCTACAACCATAAATAGAACAAAAGATCCTGATTGGTTCGAAAATTAATATAGATTATGAGAAGCATATATTTAAATATGCAATTAAACTAAGAATGCACTGTATAAAGCCAAAAATAAAAGAATATCAATAAAAGAAACCCGTGATTGTAAGAAAAAAACTGGCATAGTGTGCCAGCAAAACTTGTCAGTTAAGCAATCAGCACTGAGAATGAAATGAACATGAGAAAATACGACACTGAACTTGAAGACAGTAAAGCCAATGCAATCTAGACGAAAAGCATGCTTGACATTTGAAACACTAATCTACTTCGCAGGCATAGCCAGAAATCAAAGTTGGGGTTGGGGGAAGAAAGAGCAAGGGTAACCACCTGAGGCCCAATAATCAATGGCAAAGCAAACAGGGTTCTTTAACATCTGGAGCAGTGCTCCCGGGGGCTGCAAATGCACTTTTGGGCATAAAAAAGCCACGAGAATGCATGTAGCAGGTATAAACTTTGCCATTTTTTTTTCTGCAAAAAATAGTACTTTCAACCGTGTCGGAGGGGAAGGGCTATGCCACTTGTACATCACGCTACAGGATCAACTGACACAGTGTTAGGCTGCATTCACATAGACACGAGTACGAGTACGAGTATGTGTCCGGGTTTCCGTTTATGGCCCGAGTGGAGTATTCACGGTGACTTGTACAAGCATACAACTAAACGTGTGTCCGCCATATTGAATAAAATCGAATCGATGAAATGCTTCGCCATTAAAACAACAATATTCCACTACAAAGTTACCATTTTTACAAACCGCACATCTCTAACGACGAACAGTTTTACGATAACGTCAGTTCTGATGTCAAATGTGTGCCACGGTTTTTAGAAAATATATTAATGCTATTTACGAGTAGTTTACTTTCTACGAGTTGGACAAAAACATGACCTGCACAGAAACTATTTATACGAGTGAAATTTACAGGTAACCCATACTCGTATGTATGTGGAAGGCCGCCATTGAAATACACACAAACTCGTGTTTGCCGAAACTCGTATACGGAAACCCATACAGTGCCAGACTCGCACTCGTGTTTATGTGAACGCAGCCTTAACATAACTGGAAACAAAGACAGGTACATAATACATAAAAGTCATGCACCAAACTCACTACATGGTCAGAATGTAACAGAGCTCAAAATCACGCGCAGCCAAACACAAAATGGAAGAGCAAACAATGCTTACACTCACTGAACGCAAACGTCATTAATACACCATTGAAGCTCAGTAGAATAATCACGGAAATTGGAGGTTAAATACAATAAATAACAGTCCTAAATATATCCTACTGTACTAGAACAACAATGGAACATTATAATTGCGCAAAACGTCATGTAATATCAGTTCATTAACTTAAATAATTTAAATCGGTACACACTGCCTTTTCTGCAGTACCACAGATTTGGGCATGTATGTATTTAATGCAGAATTAATAAGAATCTGATCAGCAAAGAAAGTATAGAAAAAATGATAATCTGAAAAGATAATCAAATAAAGATGCCAAAGCAATAATGAAATAGAAATGTACACAAAAAATCAACTGCTCATATCATGTCACACGTGTCATATTAAGTATTTAATATTTATAAATATTAACTTACAAATTACAATAATAGTAATTACAATTATAAAAAAATCACCCACTCATTTGATATAACAATGATCAAAAATAGAATCTGCTACTATGCTAAATCCAGCACTAATACTTTTAACAATATTATACTGTTCTTCAGCACTGATAAAAACTTTGCACTATCATAAACAGACCTGAGCAGTGCTTAAAATTTACCAACAGACATAAATCGAGAGATTGAATACACTCACAAGATACACAAAGCATACAATCAAGTACTAGTTTCACACAGACTTATGTGAACGCACAGGAAACTGGAACGTAATGTTTGTAAGCAAACTCTTTGGAATAAATATGAATACATGATAATAAATACATAAATATCCAATGGGTCACAAAAATACACAATGACCAGCGTTAATCCTGGCCAATTGGTTAACAATACATGATTGCCAAGCCACGCAACATGACTAACAGGAATAGAACAAAAAAAATGACAAAAGCATGCATGACCGGTGATAAATAGTAACAACCAACAAAATTAACATATCATACATAGTTCATTCAAAATAGCATACTCTGCCTTCGTGACTTCATGCCTACAAAACAGTTTAACAGAAAACTTAACTGACTAGAAAATAATACAACATCAATAATATCCTAATGATAAATTTTAAAAAATAACTGCAAATGCCATATTGTTAGCAGTAACGCGTTTCATCCGATCAGTGAAGTTACTCTACACCAGGCCCGGTTAGTACTTTGACAGGTGACTGCCTGCGGGCAGGTAAACCATCTCGCTATGTAACCAGCCACCTAGGTCAACTCAGCCTTCCATCCCTCTGGGGTAGGTAAATCAAGTACCAGCCTATCTGGCTGGAGTTAAGATGGGGCACATTCACCTGTGTTAGGTGGCCGGCAACACTGTGTAATCCTATATGGCAGGTGATGCTCTGTAGCTCTGAGATGGGCTTCCCATTAAGAGCTATATAACCACCTTTTTAACCTTTAAATCTTATGACAGAAATCATTTTTATCAGTTTTATCATATGCAAATTGGACTGTTACCTGAAAATTTAACTCATATGAGAGCAATTACTGTGTGGGTTGTGTTTTTATCCAACCCGTAAATAAAATTAATTTAATTTCCACAAGCTATGATGCATGCCTGACAATGTAGTGAAATATTTCTAGCAATACTCAAGACATCACATTAACAACATTGCCACCCACACAACACACGAAAAATCATATTTTTTGGCAGCCATCTCGGATTTTTTTGCCATAGAGAAAATGCTTAACATTTACAGTCTGGCATACATCGGATTTGAAATCAGCACCCCCAAATGACGCAGAATCCATTAAAAGCATTATATATGTCAAAAAACAAGGTATCACTATACCATTTGCACGTAGCTCGGACTAGTAGTTTACGTCAAGTTTCTTCGTGCTGCTGCATGCCAGAAATTATAATACTTAAAATCTGCCAACGTTTCACAGAACTATTAAAAAACAAGCTGGCTTCACTTTAGTTGGCCCACACTGTATAATATGACTGAAAGCACCTAAGAATGTGAAAATGCAATGCCTCGGGCCAATCTGCATTAGCAGAGGCACAAAAATCTATAAAAACACATTAAACAAAATATAAGACACAACCATGCCATCTATCATCACCTTTGTGCTGTTTTGACGACGAACTTGCCTGACCGGGATCCTTCTGCAATGTTATTCCAGGTGCACAGAACACTGACGCGGCTGCAACATTAATACACACATCAACCACAACCACTTTGCTAGCCAACCATTATCAACTGAAAACCGTTTGCCTAAACACCCCACTGGGAATCGCAGCCGATCACTGCAAATTTCACCAGTGCTTATGCTAATGGCCACAGATCAATCACTGTTTATGGCACCGTAGATCACCACAGATCAGATCAAATCATGGAAATAATCCGTGGTGCCAGACGCTGATGATCTGCAGTTAATCCATGGTTGATCTGCAGTGATCTTTGGTAATTTGCTGTGATCTGGAAACAACCACCTACCATAGCTGCGAGACATCTGACAGAACCAATGTAACCTGCAACTTCACAAATAAACTGGTTCTGCAAAGGTTAACCGTCGTTATTATCTCCGCTAAGGTGAACATAGTAAACATTGGTAGAGATTAAGTAATTGCTTTTTCTGTCCGTCTGTGTACATGATAACTCATAATGCAGTGGCACCTGCATGATGTCACAATAGCAATAATGTCCCGCCTCTAGAGCACAAGCAGCAATGCTGGCGTATTGTTGTTACTTCTCCTTCCCTTTTTGCTGCCGCAAAACGGTTCTTTCCTTCTGCATCCCCTTTCCTTGTATTTACTCTTGAACGACCTCTGTTGCCATGGCAACGAAATTTGAGACAAAATGGGCTATAACTCGGCTTGTAGAAGAGATATTTCCAAGATCTTTGCATAGTATTAGTAGCAGTATTAGTAGTAATGTTTAAATTACTTCACTTGGCGGAGATAGGCACTCTCACGAGCGCCTTCTAGTCTACCTATGGCGGTGATGGTGGCACAAATATCTGCAGTAGTAGGTTTAAAAGTATTGGCAGTGATGTAAAAAAATTCCCCACAGAAAACTCACAACACTCGGTTATTATGCTTCAGCTGGCACTCATGGTTTAAATGTACTGAGATGTATCAGCAAAACAAATTGCAGCAAACGTTAGAGGCAAAATACAAATAAAAAAAACTTCATCCAAAAATACGGCAGCACACTCTATTGAACACATGCAGCTGAGGCAAAAAAAAATGCACAAACGACATCATCTGCTTAGCACTTACTGTCAGGTAGCAACTTCACTGCCGGTCCCAACGCATCAAAATATGAGTGCTTCATCGCAGCTTCAGCTGAAATTCTCTTTAATACATCGTACTACAAACACAGTTGGTTATACGCACTTTTTTGTACAATTTCTTTGTCTTTCAACAGTTTGGCAAACGTGTTTTTTGCAGCACCAAATCACTATCAGAAGATTTCAAAGCTGCTACAATTTAACGTTTGAAAATACAGCTTCTAACTGCTGATTATACAGACAATTGTAATGTACCAATTTTGTTTTATTGTCAATGGTAAGCTACACCATAAATTTTTATTACAATGATGATGGCAATAATGATAAAATATTTAAACCAAAGAGCCAAAATAAGTATTCTGCCTGTACAGTATATTAAACATAACAGAAAATAATGCTGACAATACAACATGGTTGATATCTGTCTCAGGTTAACGGTTTATGAATGTCTAAATAAATCTTTCACACACTAATGCATAAACTGTAAAATCTTACTCAAGTTTAAAAACTTCTTTGCTAATAACTAATTAAAACAGGGCATCTGATTAATAAGAAGTTCTGATTCAGCAATTTGCAGAAGCTCACTTTTGGGAGAAATCTAACAAATTTCAGAATATGCAAGAACAAAAATTGGACAGAAAAACAATAGTAATAGCACAAAGTGTGGTGACGAGAATTAAATAAAAAACACTTTCTGCTAAATAACCAAAAAAAGTCAACGCAGAATTAAATTCTGTAATTTATCAAATTTACAGCAGCAAAACTATGCAGCGATAAGTAGAATAACAACTCACTATTAAAAACTGTCCTAGAAAACTCTGTCCATCAGTCTCCAGCCTAAACACACAAAATACACCATACAATTTAGTTAAAAATTAATGCCATTAATTACAGCAGAAATGAACGAAGTACATGTTGTTCAATTAATAAGCATCCTTAAAAAATCAACAACAACAAGTTTTAGTACTTTACTTTTTCTACGCATCGACGTCTCATTACAAAGGCTACTGCATTAAGTCTTGGGAGAAAGAACAAAGCCTCACTAAATATCCACCAGGCTTGCAACCTTCCTTGCACAGGCTTACAATGTCTGCACAACACTCATTCATACGCGCCATCTAAACCATACTCAAGATATGAGACAAAGAATATATAATACAAAAAAGAGCACCTCGGAACACTGGAGACAAGAGACTGCGGCTTGTACACAGTCGATTTAAACGGTTCAAATGACTTGTAGGACGTTACACCCGGCCATGTGGACTCAGTTGGAGTGCCAAGTGTGTGAAATATCAACTCCAGCTGATTGTCAATAGCAGAGCCGGGAAACAATGGCCGACCAGATGCCATTTCATACAGAACACACCCAACACCCCTACAACAACAGCAATATAAGGAATATACTTATTTTTTGCACACAACACAATATATTACAGAGTGAGTGAGTGAGTAGGGTTTAACGTACCACCCGACACAGTATAGGTCATTTTGGGGATGGCCTTTGAAGATAAATGCATAGACACATAATAATGGAACAGTAACTTTAACCTTTACAACAATGGAACACAAAGTTTAACCTTTACAGAAAAACCTAATATGGAACACAAAACACAGAAACGACCTAAACCTAAAATTGTAAGAACTTGCCGTTATTATTGTGCACATTAAACTGTAATGGCGGTTCTAATAATCTTCCCTGTTATCCTCCATACAGTCATCAATTTCATAATGCTGTCTATTGGAAGACAGGGGGCATATATTACAGAGTGTTCAAACATCATTTGCCGAGTGTAACTTCATTACAACTACGAATATCTGTTGGCAAAGAGCATTAACAGCACACTACTCAAATGGATTAACTTTACCAACCTAAAGATAAGTAACCAGCACACTAATCAATTAATTATCGACCGTATGGATATTGTCTCATATAAAAAATCATGTATGGCTCAACTCTCTTTCTAATGTTTTTCTAATGTTACAAGCATTTCCCTACACTGTGAAAAGTAGCTCAGCTACTAATGACAAATTCAGTTCACTGAACATGAATTAATGGCAGAAAGACATAAACGACAAAATTCTGCACACACCACATGTCTAACGGCATTGAATATTCAGTTGAGCCAAGAAGTATGTCTGGTGGACGATACCTGCCACACAAAGCGGTAGCATGAATAACTCTCTACCACTAACAAGATTAAGGCAATTAGCAAGTAAACAGCACAAACAGCTGCAATGATTCTCCCTCTGTTTGAGGTGGCATAATACGCGACTAACTCTTAAACTGCAGTTATGCAGGACCAACAGCACTTAGCTGATAAATGTTGACAAATGACAATGGACACCACTTGAGGCTTAAAAGCATACAGAAATACAAACCTACACTACTTACTTACCCTAACTGCTGGCTGCAATTGCACCTCTGAGCAACAAGTATGCTACACTAATATCCATCCAAACATTACTTGACTAACACTTAACATTTGACATTTGGAGTGACAAATTATGATATAAAAATTTCAGCACACTGCTCAGAAAGTAATGGCACACGATGCACTTTATCTTAACCAAATACAGCAGCAATTTGTCAATAACAACAATAAAGTCCAGCTGTTGCTAGGGAAGATGTGCAGCAGCCTATACACCATGTCTCCAAAAAAACTGTGCCACTTCAATTTTTTTGAATAACTCCGTAAAACTTTAGCTAATTTCAATAATTTTTGGCATGCAAAATCGTGAGACAACATCGCAGTACTGATCTTCAAAGTCATCCAAGGTCGATGATTTTCATTTCATCTGAAATGGCATATGTGATTTCCTATTAATGAACAATAGCATCTTTGGCCCTATCTCACACTATTTCCGAGATATGGCCACTGAGAGCTTGAAACATTCCACGAGGATTGGGCGTGTGCTGCAACATAATTGCATGTTTGAATACGTTGAGGAGAAAAAGTACCGTTAAAAACCTGAAAACGATCAACAGAAAAATGACAACATTACGAGATGCTGCATGACGTATTATAAGTTGACTCACATGAATGAATGAGTTGACAGACAGACGAGAAGATGCCATGAAGAATAGAACAGAACAGTAATAATTGCTCGATAAATTAAGACGTGGATTGCATACCAGAGAGTTACCACTTCATTTGAGTAGGTTTTTGTCGGAAATGATTTTGCTCTGGCAAGTCCTGTTCAAACACATAGCACACAATGATGAACACACTTTCACAAATAGTCCAATTCTACAACAAAGGAATGTTCACATAAAAAAACAAAACCAGATAAATACGAAATCTGTTCTATATACCTATACAAATCTTTACAAGTAAAGGAATCTCAAAAATGAAGAACTCTTTATCTGCGTTTGACAATTAGCCAACACATTTCAACTACTGTCTACAGAATACAGAACATTTTGGGAAAAAGTTCGAACATCATTTGCCAAGTGTAACTTTATTACAAACACAAAGATCTGTTGCCAGAGAACATAAGAGCACATTACTAGATTAACTGCTATCATGTTGCCAATATTATACTGACCAAAGTCAGCAAGTTTCAACTCTCCAATTTGGTTCACAAGAAGATTCTGTGGCTTGAGATCACGATGGAGCACTCGACGTTTATGACAGTATGACAGGCCTCGGAGAATTTGAAATAAAAACAACTGCCAAACAAACACCACATTTACATTCATCTAGAACGGTGTTTCAGACCTTCTTACAAGGCTGTGCAGTAACCTGCACACTATTAAATTGGCTTATAATATGCTTGCTGCAAATGTCCTGTAAAACACATCAGCCACAAATCAATATAGAAATATGTTATGCTATTTAAACACAGTGAACTGAATAACTTTAAAAATTACAGCTGACTGAAACTAGTCAAGAGGGTTGGTAAACAAAAGCACATTTATATTTATCTACTGCCGTGGTGACAGCAAATGCAAAATAATCTCCGCCTACCATTGGGACTTCACTGCATTCTTCCAGCTATGGCAAGTTATAGATTTAAATACGTTTCGCAACGTCACTGAGAGACATGCAAAAGTATTACCACATCAATAATTTTTATGCCCATTCTACAGCACCATAAGACCACAATTAGAGTCAACAATGCTAGATAACATATACATGCCATAAACTAGAACAATTGCATAAACTGCATTGAATGCCACCAGAATATATACTCCATTTTAAATTGTACAGTTTATATTACAAAAGTACAAAACTCAGCCATGAGCAATACCAACCATGACGTTTGACATATGCATTATGCCACTACAGGTATCCATGTATTGCTTCAGATCTCTTTCCTACATTATTAAACACAACAAAAGCTATATATTAGTACAGAAATATGTAGACTATTAGATAGTAAGCTTTAAATGCAATTCCTACAATCAGTGCAAGCATTCGAAATGACACGCACAATCCATTCACGTGTTTATAAACAGAAAAGATATTATAATAAGGGGACTCTTTCTGCAGCAACTCAGGCCAGGCATCCTCCCTGATGCCAGAAATGACTCTTGGACGTCTATGCTAAACCTCGGTCAAATGATACTAAGCCAACGCCTGTGCCAACACACAAACAGCAAATGAAGCAAAACTGAATAACCAAACTCTAATAAACCACATGAGAACCAAAACCAGGTTTACAGTTGGACAAAAAAACAGATGCTATAACTTACGCTAAACACTGGTCAAGGTAAAAAGAATGTGAACAACTATAAATATATATAACTGCCATAATGACTGAACAACTTTTATCAACAACTCAATATTACTAGGCGGAATCACCCTTGCAGTGCATGCACATTTCTCCATAGCTTGGTCTGTCTGCCCCCTCATCTATTTGTAAACTGTCACACCCATGTACATTGTTTAAACCATTCTATGGTTTTCAGTGCCAATTGGCAGGTACACACGTAGGGTTTGACAACACACTGAGTAAGATTGGGGTTCCTGAACCCTCTCAGAAAAAAGGGAATTTGGTGGTCAAATTCCCAGCCAAAACACGCAATTTTAAACCGCTGCTGCCACAGCTCTGCCTTTGATAACAAAATACCTTAAGACTTACTGCATCAGTACTTACTTACTTAGCACTTAGATCCTCCGGTACTTGACAGGACAATGGGCAGCAAGAGTTTGCCCTCTGCTTCTGTTTGTAGCCACAGCCCGGACGCTGTTCCAATCGACTCTTCGGTCCACCAGGTCTTTAAATGTAGACTGCCAAGTCTTCATTGGACAACCTCGTCGTCTGCCACTGCCATGAGGGGTCCATGACATGGAGTGATTGGCTGGTCGTCCAGATGGCATCCTGATGATATGTGTCAGTAGTATGACATTACTAACTAAAAAGTAAGAAAAGAAACAAACCAGATATTCAAAGACGATGGTGAGACAGTGGTTGGTATGAATAATGTCATGCAGGGTCACTATGTTCGCATGCTTCAGATTCCGCAACAGCGAAACTGCAACCAACGCACCAATGTGCAACTTCAGCCAGACACTATTGCACAGTTAATGTCTGGTCAATACAGTACACCAGGTGGAAGTCAAAATCGCTATTGACATGGCGAGATGTAAACGCATGAACTGCAGATAAGACGACGAAGAAACAGATAGATATGACTCTGTGAATTTAATGGCTTGCTAAGCTTACACAGCAACAGCCAATAAAAAAACTACAGTCATTGCCTATGCTGAAATGAACAGTAAACAAATAGACTGCAACTAAGTAACACAAAAGCCAATGTTATATGATCAATTAAATCATCCAACTCTGGCTGCCAATTTCATCAACCAACAAAAAAATCTAATCCAGTATTACTGAGAGAAAGTTACCTTCTCTTATTGCTGTACATGGCGCTCCTTCCTCATACTCGAGTCGGATTTCTTTCAATGCAACTAAACTGTCCGTCAGCTGACTTTTGCCTTTGAACACAGTCGCATAGGTTCCCTGCATCGCAGCCACATTAGCAGATCAATACTCACTATTACCACTTCAAACTAGTAGCTGAAATTATCAGTCAAAATGACAATTATTAATATAATGTACATTATTTTAAACTATTATTGCTATTATATCACACATACGATTAATAACAACAACAAATAATCCATAGTAATGAATAATCAAATATGACAGTTATTATGTCAGATATATCATCATAGTAATAATGATAATCATTCATGTCACCATAACTTACCTCTCCAAGCTTATCCAGCTTAGTGTACGATTCCAGCTTGCCAAAACCAATACCAGACTGAAACACAATAAAAATTACAAATGCAGAATGTCAATTTACAAGTAAAACAATTTTCCAGACTACACATTTGAATTTCTAGAGCTGTCCAGTAAATGCACTATCAAATGTCATACTGTGCTAAGAAATTTATCACAATAAAAAAGTAAACACAATTTAAAAATTTCAAACCAGTGCCAAATATTGCCTGGCATTAGCAGCATTATCAAAATGCTTGGTTATTACATCAAACTGTTCACCAGCCCAATAAATGCCAATTACTCAGGCTGTCTATCATTCAGCTAACAGTTCTTTGCAGGCAATTCTCACAGTAACATTATGCAAATGACCTTCAGATAAAATTACAGCATACAACAACTGCACAGCTGATTCTGCGATTATTGTATGTTAATAAGATAATACCACCAGAATAACACAAGACACATTATTACAACACAACAAACAAATTGACAAATTAAATGATTGAAACTGCTCAAACTCATATATCACCAGTTAATTCAAAACAACTGAAACGTGGATCGGTTTACCATAGAGACATGATGAAAGCGCCTAGAGACTGGGCCATCAGACGCAGCAGTTCGACCTGGCTGCAACATCAGCTTCGACGGAGAAGACTGCATCTCAACTGGCAATGACATGTGCTTTGCCACATCCTGCAATGCACAAGAACTAATAAATCAAAGGACAGGATCAAATGTGGAGTTGTTGAGGGAAAGAAGCAGTTGCCATGGTAACACTAACGCCCAATCCAGTACTGTATTTCTCAATATATGCAGACAACATTGCCAAAATACAAAAGCAAACAATACTTCCAATATACATTGTCAATATTTTGTAACAATAATATACAATGTAAAACACTGCAGACTATTAACACTATGAGCATACACATGATACTGAGTTCGTAATGCAATCCCACACCTGTGAAGTCTGAACATGACATTCTTCTTGTCAGCTGCTGTGACCACAAGGCATAATATTAGAGAGCTCTAATTATTATCTATTAGACAGCTCTGTCAAAGCATTAAATCGTTCACGCATTAACGCACTGCGTTAATTTTTTAAATGCATTAATTAACGCATTAATAACGCACCCAGGCCCGTCGAGAGGGAAAGTAGGGGGAAGTTACTCCGGACCCAACCTGTAGAATATAGAAAATTAAAAAGCAAATAGAAACACATTTTTCAACATTAACTGATGTCATCGCTAGCATTATAAATCTATTAGCCTGTCATTTACAGGGTGGGCCAAAAAATGGCACCATTATTTGTACACCATATAATTTCAACAAATATTAACTGATTTTTAAAATTTTTTCATACTTGAGGTGTGGTGAGATCTGTAGTAATAGATTTATTACAAATTGTCTCCTGACAGTGAAAAAATTTTGAAAATCGGCTAATATTTGTTGAAATTATAAGGTGCATGAAAAATGGTGCCATTTTTTGGCCCACCCTGCAAATAATATTTATTTACAGTAGTGATGAAACAGCAACTACAGTTTAGTTACCTGAATTCATTCAATTGTCAAATAACCACAGTTTAACGAAATACTGGAACTTTTGCTTCACAAAATTTAGTAAATTTAAATTTACGCATGTGCATTAATTTTTTAATGCGTGTTAATTTATTAATGCATTAACACATTAATTAACACGTTAATCTGACAGCTCTGCACAATATGAATACAAATCATACACAGTGCTAGATGTATTAAAGCACTATAACACTAGAACGTCACACAAATCTTTCTACCTCAGACGTTCTACTTGGCTTAACTCGCATCTTGACGACTGGTCGAATTCTGTCATCCTCTTCTTTCTCTTCAGTCACGTTTCCGTCACCGTTCACTAGATGAAAGTCACACACAATACACAATGTCAAACACAGTCAGCACTATACAGCAGTTTACAATAGTGGTGCACCAGATCCAAAATGTTCCGATCCACCTAGATATGAATACTGAAGTGAAATGCGGAATCCAGCTGGATCCAGATCCAAACCAGATCCACAAAAAACACCATTAATATGCAGCCAAATCTGGATCCAGATCTAGTATTTCAATGACACAATGAGGCTCTGTGTAACCAAACATCCTAGGCATTTCTTATGAAAAGTATTCACGGAATTAATTAACAATGCACTGTATCAAACAAATATCAAGAAACAATGAACAAACAAAAATCATGTCAATGTCATGCAACAGTAAACACTTTTTAGACAAATAAAAAAGAAAAGGCACTTTTAACCACCCTACAATCCCAACCTTCAACTTCTGGGGGTTGCAACATTTGTACACTTCAAAAATTTGTTGCAAATAAAATTAAGTTTCACGCTCACAGCCAAATGCCCGTGCAACAACACCAGGGGCGTCCACTCCATTGACTGGGCCTCCTGAAAAAAATTTGGGGGGAAGTAAAAATATTGAAAACTGGAAAGGGGAGATTTTTTATGGCAAATTGTATAAAATACCGAAATACTCATAAAACAAAATGCGACAATTCTGCAATGCTCCAATTTTTTATGCTCGTTTCGCTCGCAGATTACTTGTAGCCCCCATTTTTAAATTTGTAGTGCCACCATGCTTTTTTGCTTTTATTGCTTAAACTGCACTGAATTTGGTCAGTTAATTCTTTGCAAAATAAGTAAAATTGTTCCCACCAGATGTCATATTTAACGCTAAAATGCACCAAATTCAATTTCGGCTGGGGCTCTGCCCAGACTCCACTGGGGGAGCTTACAGCGCTCCTTCAGACCTCCAAGTATTCCTAGACTAACTAAGTAAATCACCACTGTCCGTTTCTGTGCTCTCAAATGTGCTTTTCAAAGTAATTGATAAAATTTTCAAATAACGTTTTAAAAAAATTTTTAAAAGTTAAGAACGTTAAAATGTGGCAAAAATAAAAAGCTGAAAAACGTTTTTTTACATTTATAGTTTAAACTGCACTAAATTTGTCAAATTGGTCAGTGTATTCACTGGAAAATAATAGAAACTAGAAATTTGGAGCAAAGCCCAACGTGAGTCTGTCCAGCGCCCTAAGTCCGATTGGGGGGAAATTAGGGGTGGG
>Ga0209671_1001508_pt1 | contig 19640 bp, 10 predicted proteins | sample WorMetHERISLAND2_2_FD_187401 | JGI IMG/M metagenome (GOLD analysis project Ga0209671, IMG submission 187401) | Marine gutless worms symbiont microbial communities from Max Planck institute for Marine Microbiology, Germany - Olavius geniculatus... | ecosystem: Host-associated > Annelida >...
CTAATAATCTTTCTGTTAATTTATAATTTAGTTTTATTACAAGTCTATATTAAGAAAAGAAAACCTGCAAAACCCGAGGTTTAGGCTGTGCATAATGCTGCGTTTGTGGAGCTGAAAATTTGCGCATTGTTTGTGGCTTTGAAAACTTGAGTTTAGATTACTGGTAAGCTTATGTACTTTTCAGTTAATGTTTCAAGAACCAGTACTGCATTTTTAGCGTTGAATCAGTCTCAAGACCAATAAATAGCATGTGGTAAGTTGAAAACAGTTATTGTGGCATTCATTTACTGTGAATTATTGCATCTTTGTTATGCTTTTTTTGTGAGAATTAATAATTTTTAATTTCTTGACTACCTTTATGTATTTAAATTATATATAAAAAAGTGCAAACAATTTATTTAATGTTGTATAAGCGATGATATAAAACAGCAAAAATCAAAAAGTATAAGCACGAAGTAATATATTAGCTTAGACATTTAATCTGTCCTCAGTAGCCAGATAAAAAAATGTCTAAGCTAATGCATAATCTTGATTGAGCCCAAATTTTTTTGGTGGTAGGCGTCCACGCACGCCATTGAAATTTGGTGACGATCGGTTCAGGGGTTATGGGTTAGCTGAGGGTCAAATTTTGCCTTTTCCCATAGACTTTGAAGGTCATCCTTACAACACTCACACTACCGTGTGAGGTGTGATGATACTGATAGATAGGTGTTGGAGCAAGTCGGTGTATTGGTCCGGAGCTTGATGCTATTCAACTCTCAATCTTCTCTCATCGCTTCATGAGTACGGCCGAACAGATGGGCAGGTTCGTATATCTAACTTTTGTGTTTTCTTTTTACATTGTTCCTCCGCTGGCAGTCTTTAAATGTCAGCTTCAGCCATTTCATGTTTGATTTTTTGTTTCATCATTAAGGTTTTGTCTACATGTGAAACTAAAACTTGCATGCAGCTGCCCAAAACTGTCTTAAGACTGCATTTTTGGTTGAATTAAAATAATTTTGTTTTTTGTGCCAAATTTTTCATGGAGATGCTCCTTATTATGGAAAAACGCATATGAATACTGGCATTTTCCAGATATTACATGAGCTATGTAGTGTGTTCGCGTATTCTCTGTGACAGAATTCGAAATATTTTTGTACAGAGTATTACAGAGAACATCCATATCTACCAATATCAAGGTTTGTATGATGTGTATGTCATATACTTCAAGTATAATACGTAATATACTTCTAGTAGTTTATTTATTGTTTGTTTATCCATTCATTTGTTGTTGTTTTTAGATTATATTTTGCGTATGATGTCACGGTATTTGTTGTTGTAATCTGTTTTATTGCTTCAGTGCTCAGGTGCAATGTGTAAAAAGTCTTGCTCCAACAATTTTTAGGAGTTTACTTTTGGAAGTAGCTCGCCTAATCTGGAGTAACGTCAGATATTTTGCACACTTTGTAGACGTGTGTTTTGCAGCTACAAGTTCAAAGCTGTGTAACAGCCTTACAGTTTATACGAGACAAATGAAACTAAGATTAACTTTGAAGAGTTTAAATGGCTACTAAAGACATATTTGTTTAGATGTTGAGAACATTGGATATCCTGGCAAGCTGTAAAATCTTGCTTTTGATTTTCTTACTTGCTTACTTAAATGAGTCAGAATGTTTGTGTGTGTGTTTGTACAGGGTGGGCCAAAAAACGTGGTACTTTACTTTTGTTCATATCTTTGTCAATTATCGATCAATTTTCAAAATTATTTTACTGGCAGACTCTGCAGACAATTTGCAATAACGTGATTATTACGTATTTCGCCACACCATAAATGCGTCTTTACACTACCTTGTGAAATATCAATGAAATATGCATACATCATGATAATAACAAACATTCTGGTAAAATTGAAAAAAAATTTCACATCAACATTGCAGTAAATGGTCTGTATAACACTAAACTGTGTGGGTATAACACAGTCTAGTGTCATACAGATCATTCATCGTAATGTTGGTCTGAAGAGTTTTGTTCATTTACCTTAATTTTTCTTATTATCGTTAGTTTTTGCTTACATTTATATTTCACAAGGTAGTGTAGAAACGCATTTACCATGTGGTGCGATATATAATAATGAAATTATTGCAAATTGTCTGCAGAGTGTGCCAGTGAAAGAATTTTGAAAATTTGTCAATAATCGGCGAAGAAACTGACAAAAGTAAAGTGCCACGTTTTTATGGCCCAAGGTGTATTTGTGCAGGAAAGGTTGGACTTTTCATGTGCAATGTTTGGACCTAACGGTGGTTTGGTAGCCAACGCACCACACATTCCAGTCCATCTCGGTGCAATGCAAGAGGCCGTTCAGTATCAGGTCACTGGATTTGTTATTAGCGCAGTGCAGTTTATGTCTGTCTGTTCACTGTATGCATTTAGCATATGGCATTAGTATTTTCAATATTTATTAAGGTTAGCCACTGTCTTCAAGAAAACAAATAAAGACTGTTAGGATAGTGTTCGGCTGCTACTTCTGATATGTTGTTAAACATATGAAACATACATAGAAATTAGGAGTGTGTAAATTAATATTTAATCGTGCAAGTAAGTGTTAGGAAATTTTACCAGATGTTAAAGGTTAAGTGTGAAATTTTGATTGGAATGGGTCACAAGGAAAAGCGATCTGAATGACTGAGTCAGATTTATGAACAGTTATTTTTTTAGTAAATAAGGATTTTTTTGTGTCAGACAAGTCTAGATGAAAAACACTCAGTATTTACTAACAGGTCTCACTGCATTAATGAGAGCTTTTAGCTGTATAAATGAAAACACCTCTCCAGCAGTCTTTATTTGTTTTCTCACAGATTTTAGCTGTTAGTGGCTTACCTTGACAAATCTTGAAAATTTTTTGAAACTGATTATTTACATAAATGTGTTTAGGTGGCTGTATTGTTGCTCCGCAAAATAAAAAAAATATTTGAAAACTTGCAAACTTAACTTACTTTGTCAAAGATCAACTTTGAGTTTCAATGCATCGTGGCACCACCACTGGGAAAGTGCACCGGGTGGTCGCTGATCTTTGGAGCAAGCCAAACAGCCGGAGCCTCAGATCTGGCTAAACTGGTTTGGGTCTGCTATAGCAAATGGCCGCCATAGCGAGGGGCCACTAGCCGAGCGACTGACGACCTCGTCCGTAGCTTCACGGATCGCCAATCGACCAACTAGCTCCTCAGGTTTACTAAGTAGACTGTCACGGGCAGCCGTTGGCAATTTTTGTAGTTACATGCACTGCCGTCAGACTTACTACCTATATTGTACACTAATTTATGTCGTCACATAAATTTTTGAAAAATGCTAACTTTAACCCGATTCCTAACCTTAACCTTAACCCTAAACCCAGGCCCGTCAAGAGGGTGGGGTAGAGGGGGTAAGCTACCCTGGGCCCCGCGACGTCTGGGGGCCTCGTCGTCGCTCAGAAATACAAAAATACACCAGAATACACTATTTTGAAAAGAAAAATTTGAACATTTTCTCCCCAGAGGGGCCTCACGAAAATGTTGGGGGGGCGCAAGAATGTTTCCCCGGGCCCCACTGTCGCTCTCGATGAGCTTGTCTAAACCCATATCCTAACCCTAATCTTAACCGTAACTGCAAGCGAAAACCGTAATTTTAATATTAAGCACAAAATCGTACTTCATTACATATGAAATTGTCGCCGCCTGGTGAATGTGAATGTAAAGCGTAATAATGCATCTGTCGACGTGAATTTTCGCTATGGCGGCCCTTCGCTATAGCAGCCCATTACCGCTAAACTGACACCCACAGTATTGCAGGTTTATGAGATGTTACGAGGTATTTGTCATACAGATGAAGGTTCTTGGAGATGGCATCAGTGAAGGTGATGTTCTTCTGAGCAATCATCCTTGTGCTGGTGGCAGTCATCTTCCCGACTTAACCGTTATCACACCAGTCGGTGCAAGCCAGTGTTTATGCTTTACACTATTCTGTCTTTGCTCTGCTTATATAACATAACATAAACGTACTATTGCATTTGCATATGTTATTCTTTATAAAAATGCACGAAAAAAAATAATAATTTTTTTCGTGCATTGTTATAGAAAAATGTCAGTAAAGTATACCATCATTATTTGAGCTGATTTGTTTTTTTGCTGTTGGTGATGCTATTTTTTTATTATTTTTTGGGCCTTATTCATAGATTTCTGAATTGTTTATTAGACTCTTGACTTTGTTTTTGAGTTTTTTTTATTTAGCTGCAATTAACATGTGCTAGCTTAGCTACAGGCTATTGTTCATAGTGAAATTTTGTATTTTCCGAATTTGCTTTGAAGTTTTTTGTTGCATTTATCATTACTGGTAACTGAAACATTTTCATAGTTACAAAACGTACTGAATTACTGACATAAGGCATGGTTTTTTGGTTCCTGCATTATGATTTCATTTTCTTGTTTTTTTTACTATATGCATTTTGTTGTGAATAAAGGTTATATATTACACTATGTAGGTATTCACAAGTGGTCAGTCGAGGCCGGTGTTTTTTGTCGCAAGTCGTGGACATCATGCTGATATTGGTGGTATTACTCCGGGCTCTATGCCTCCACATTCCAAGTCAATCTTTGAGGAAGGAGCCGTGTTTAAGTCCTTTTTCCTTGTGAAGAACGGAGTGTTTCAAGAACAGGGTATAATCGACCAACTTCTAAGATGTGATTTAAATCCCTGGATTTGCAGAAATTAGAATCTGCTATGTAATGATCGTTATTTTATTAATTTATTATTATTATTTATTAATCTAATAATCTTGGATTGCACAAAATACCAGCATATTGCAATTAGTAAGAGGCAAGCTGCAACCTCTTTACTCTTTTACAACATGTGATGATGACAGTGATGACAGTTTTGCTATTTGGCTGTCTGAGAGATCCAACTCTTTTTGTTGGCACTTTTAAATGCTACTGAAAGACTCTCGAGATTGCTCTTTTACTAACATCGATGCTACAGTTGTGTGGCAAATTTGAAACTTGTTGTGCTTGTATAGTAGGTTTCTTGTGTAGTGTATTGTGGTAGTGATTTTGCTTAGTTGGTAACGTTGCTGCGTCGATCCTGGTGGTTGACCATTGACAGGCAGGTAAACTATCTCGGTATGTAAGCAGCCATCCAGGTTAACTCAGCCTGGCCATCCGTCTGTGGGTATGTGCAATGACTACCGGCAAAGTCTTGGCATAAACAGGCACACTAGCCCACCCTGTATCCATGGTCTTGCAAGATCAACTGGTATCTTCTGACTGAGGACTAAGGAAACGGATATCAGTTTTACGGGTCAGAAAGGACGTATTGTATTGTATGGTGTGGCTATTGTATTGGTGTGGTTGTTTTAGCGTTGACCGAGGCGCTGATGGCACCAGCTCAATACCCACACTGCAGCGGCACACGTAATCTACACGACAATCTCAGCGACCTTCGCGCTCAAGTTGCTGCCAATCAGAAAGTCTGCTTACTGTTTGCTCCTCTATTGCACTGCTTTGTGTTTGTTTTGTCTTAAGTCTTTCTTGACCCAAGCATTTTGTCTGCACTGTTGGTGATTCTTCTCCATGCATCTATCTTCTGCTGCCTGTCTTCAAAGTGGTGTCCCTCATCTTCATGTAGTGATGTTGTTCAGCCGGTTGACTTTTGTTGTTGAGCATTTTACATTAGCCTGCACTATGTTCAAATGAGATCATTTATGCCGTGTTCGAAAAAAATATCCCGAACATTATCGATTGTCACTTGAAACAGGAATATCCAATTTTAATAATTTTTGGTACGACGATTTCTGGCACAACTAGTCATCGAATGAGCGTTTAATATTTCACACCACCCAATGTCTACTTTTGCACTGAGGAAAAAGGAACCAACAAAATATGAGTTAAAGTGAACAAAAACACGTCAAAAAGCATCCCTAACATTATCGATTGTGACTTGAAGAAGGATTGACAGATTTTAATAATTTTTGGTACAAAACATTTCTGACACTACTTGCCATCAAATAACCATTCTAGTTCTTACTTTACCAAATGTCTGCTTCAAACTCAAACAAGCAAAATAGGATACAAATGCAATATTTCTTTCATTTTGTTTTCTCAGATAATGCAAAAGCAGACAATGGATGCAGTGCAAAATTGGACGGTAATTCAATCGCCAGTAGTGTCAGAAACATTGCTGCCAAAAATTATTAAAATCTGATAATCTTACTTCAAGTTACAATCGAAAATGTCTGGGATGTTTTTTTCAGACGTGTTGTATAAGTTACTTTTTTCAGTAGTTGTTTCATGGTTTTTTTTCTTTTTATTTTGTAGCTGTGTATTTTCTTAGGAAAAAGAACTTTCTTTCTTTGTGTTTTTCTTATTGTGCTGTTAAATAAGTTTTTTCTTTTGACCTTGTTTTACCCATTACTTTCTCAGACGTCAAAATCAAACCAAATTTTTTGTCATCAGACAACTAATAGACCTGCACAGGGTACAGGAACACGATGTTAAACCAATACAATTAGCAACTTTGGTAAAACAACCTCAGTTACTGACCAATTATTAAACGGAAACATCTTAAGTGGAATTCAGTTTATGTGCTGAGTATCTGTTGATTCCACGTGTGGTCAGATTGAATGACTGTCAGATGACTGAAACGTTTCAGCATTGGTTTTTTTTGCAGGGAATTGGCTTGATTCAAGATCTAATAATGGAATATGGTCTGGACGTTGTGCAGGCTTACATGAACCACATTCAGGTATATTTCTAATTATTTTTGTTTTCACTTTGACTGAGTACCAAGTTGATTTGCGTCATGTTAGCAGCATATTCTTCTGATAGTGCTTTATTGCTAAAAATGTATCTAAGAATGTTTTGCTTTTTTGTGATTAAATTTTTTTGGATGTATCAATTTTTATGTTTGCTCACTCTTTCATTACATGATTGATTTGTTACATGATCCACATTAGCACAGAAATCTAAGATGTATATTAACTTACCAAATCACAAATGTTATTTACTGATTTGCTGATGTTTTGGGATCCTATCAGATTCCTCATATCTATGGCAATTCGTTTGCTCTGGCAACATCTATATACTAGTGATGAACAGAAATCATTCCAATGAAGGCAACAGCAGTTGCCAAAACATTAACAAATAAATAAATAATTTGATTATGTGTGTATATATATATATCGGTTTATTGAAAATGGTAACGTTTTAAAAATTTTGTCTTAGCAGTAGTATTTTGTTGTGTCATATGACGTATTTAGTAAATAAATGAATAACTGCTTTGGTATGTTTGTCACAGACTATGGCTGAGGTAGCAGTGCGTGAGATGTTGAAAGAAATAGCAGCTAAGACTTCGGCTTCTCACGGCCATTGCAATTTGTCGGCTTCTGACCTGATGGACGATGGTTCTTGTATTCAACTCACGATCGACATTGACTCGTCACAGGTTTCCAGAATTTATTTGATTTTTGTTATTTATTTTGGTACTTGTTTTTGTACTAATATTGTTTTCGCTGTTTTTTTAATTTTCTTCTCTGTTTTGTTGCTATTGGTTGGCCAAGAGAATTCCTGTACATTAAAAGGTCCAGTGTCTGCAACGTGACAAAGTTAAATTATGTAAAGTAGCTTTGTGAAAGATAGTTGTTAAAGATAACTTGAAAGTATTTGTGTACCTTACATGATTTTACGTATTCATGTACCACTAGCCCTTACAACTACCGTCTGTGACACATTATAAGATATTGCTGGCTACTAGCCATGAGCCATAAAACAGAGTGATAAAACTGTGGCTTCGGCAATTTTTACTTAACACCTTATTGTGTAGTTAATTGTTAAGAAATTTTACTAATTTAAAAAGTTTAATAGCAACAAATTTTGATAGACGTCACGTGACTGAAATGACATAAGAAGGCATCTGAATGACGCATCGACTGAGTTGGATATGTCGTTCGCAATCAGCAACTATTTTTCGGTCCAGAAAATGTGGATATTTTTCCCCATTTCAAACGATAATTCTGGTCTGTATGAAAAACACTCATGCATTAAGAAGCAAGTAGAAAATTGTGACCTCTGCTGAATGCTTGTATGCTGATGTGTTCAGGGGACAGCCGTGTTTGATTTCAGCGGCACAATGCCGCAGGTGTATGGCAACTGTAATGCGCCGCGTGCCGTCACTCTGTCAGCTATTATCTACTGCCTCCGGTGCATGGTCGGACATGATGTTCCGCTCAATCAGGTCTCTAAACCTGCCATAAGTCGCTAGACTGTGCAATATATTGCGCAGTGTGAAACCGCAAACTGTTGTGATGCACTGTTTTGTAGTTCTGTTAAAGTCTATTTTTATGTTCTATTGTTTTATTTTTTTATTTTTCTGTGTGGTATTGTATTTCCGGTTTTTTTTCCAGTGTTTTGAGGTGTTCGCTGGTCTTGTAACTGCAGACTGTCATGAGGTTATTTGTAAATTATATTTTGTTTTACTGCCGCCAAATTCTGACTCTCGAATAGCCAGTGGCAAATTTAAACAGTCTTCTGTTGTAAGTTTCAAGCTAGTTGGACCTGCTGTGCAGGTTGTAGACATACCAGTTAACCACATGTGAGCTTCATGCCATAGCTCAAATTAGGTCAACTAATTATGCAGAACAAAGCATGATATGAAAACAGATTTGTAATTTTGTGTAGCTTCCGGTTGTGAGATGCAGTGATGTCAAATAAATGTAAAAGACCAAATGCATACAGGATTACTGTAACGTTCTGATTTGGTGTTGAGTGTAGTTCAGGCGTTTTTTGTTGTTATGTGTGCCTGTTATGACTCTTAAAATGGCTTTATCCGTATATGCTGCATATGTATATCAGGTGATGCTTTGTGATGAAATACGGATATGCATAAAACAATTCATAACTTACATATGATTGATACTTATGTAATGAGCTACGTCTGCCGTGCCATGCCGTGCTGTGCTAGGGATGTCTGAAGCCAGTACAAGTCGTGATACCGCAAGGCTGTCTGCTCGACCCCTCGGATACAGCAGCAGTTGTCGGGGGCAACGTTCTGACGTCACAGAGAGTCGTTGATGTGGTGCTCAGAGCCTTTGAAGTCTGTGCTGCTTCCCAGGTTGCCATGGCTACATCGCATTACGTATTTCTTAGCCCAGAGTGCTGGCTTATGCAGTTAATCAGTTAGTTAATTTTGTTAGTGTATTGGTGCTATTGTTTTGGCTGGCACTGAGCTTGATAAAAGCATTCCGTGTTACTCGAGAAGTTTCACAGGTGGGATATCTCTTCTAGTGCCTAACCTACAGCATTAATGCACTGAAGATAGCAACAGTAGTAAGAAGAAGAAGATTTTTTTTAATATTTGTTTACCGAACAGTTATTTCCAAAGTAAGTGAAGATTAAACCAGTTGTCCAAATTCCTACCTATCTAGCTGAATCTGAAATAACTTTGGCAAAAATTGCTTCGAGGAAAGTAAATAGAAAGTGGTAGAAGCAACAGCAGTGTAATCAGAAGAACTCAGTAAAAAATACTTAATTAGCAGTAAGAAAGAATAACTTTGCACTCTGATCTAGTAATAGCGGTGTGTTGTTGTAAAGGGCTGTATGAACAATGTGACGTTCGGTGACGAAAATATCGGCTACTATGAAACAGTTGCTGGTGGCGCCGGAGCCGTGAGTTTTTTATTTTGACGTTTTACTACAACTGCCAGTGCTGGTTGGCATTTATACCATTCACAGGATCAGGGTGTACGTAGGATGTGTTGTCATCGACTTCATCATGTAGCATAATGGCCCAGCTGGAGCGTTTGCCGTTTTCATGATTTCTCACCTGTAGGGAATACGATCATGCGCTATCTCATGCAGATTCTATCAGGCTTGCCGTGGATATGTATATTTATGGATATCCATGGATATTATGCTGCCGCATCTGTAATTAAGCTGAGTACTTATATGCTTCGTCTCTGTAGAATATTTCCCTCTCTGTCGTGTTTACACTTCGTTTTCTCGTCCATTCATGCTGTTGAGTCAAATGAATAATCAGCGACATCAACACGTCATTATTTAGTTAGAATAAGTTAATTTATTAGCACTATAGCAGCAACAGATCTTGAATCTTTGGTGCTTTGATGTTGTTGACTAGGCAACAAAAGATTCATCCATATGTGATTTTTAAAGAAAAATTTATCGAATGGTAACAAAATTACAAACGTTTTTTGGTTACTAACATATTTATGCTAGTGGAAAGTACAAACCAAGGGTCATTCAAAAGCGCCCACTCCCCCCTGTACCTATAGGCATACATGAATGCAACCTGCGTTTTGGAAAACAAATCCTAGCTGCTGCAGAGGTGGGCCGACTGTACCGCCTATATCCGAAGGCCAGCGTCCGACTTTGGGTCGCGGAAAAAAGTCATTACCCAGAGTGTCTGCAGTTCCGTACACGCTATTGTGACGCTGCTATATAGAACGCTAAAATCAACACTAGGACAAGATAGTTATTTTGGTGCACATAGGTGACGGCTGCAGGCACCAGCATTGCGTTCAAAATTGCGGCCATAGCCGACCCTTACGGCCTACCGTTTAGCCACAGCACATGCATGACGAACAGACAGACGGCAGACAGATGGATGACATATCGTACCCAAGGCTTGACCCAACGGTTGGCCAGAACAATGAGAGTTAAGTGTTTTCAAACTTTTGTGAAAATCTACACAATTTTATTAAGATTATATTTCAATGCAACTGTGTGTTTAGTTTTTTTTACTCTTGTTTATTTTTACCTCCGCCAAGGAGGTAATGTTTTTGCCAGACTTTGTTTGTTTGCCTGTCTGTGTGTTAGCAAGATAAAACAAAAAGTTCTGAAAGGATCTTTCTGAAATTTTGAGGGAATGTTGGGCATGGCAACAACTACAAGTGGTTCAATTTTGGGGGTGATCCGGACAGAAGCCTGGAATCTGGAAAACTGTGAAATTTTCGTTAACATTGCTTTCAATGGGGCATAAGGCAAACCGCTGCCAAACCGAATATGGTGCTGCCACCTGACGAACAACATGGCCTTGGCGGAGGTGTGCGGGCTCTGGCTGCTTTAACAATTTCAAGAAAGAGATATTTGCGTCATGCTTTTTTGGAGAGGAGAATAGGTGCTCTTGCACTGCTGTATTTTGCGAAAATTTGGGGCTACATGTATGCAAGATAGGCTTCTGTGGATGTGGGTATGGATATGGATATGGATATGGATATGGATATGGATGGGAAATATCATATCCGTGGCAAACCTGGATTCTATTGTTTGACGTTCCGCTTGACAGTCTGGAATTACGTTTGTCGAGGACGTGCGGTATTGTTGTAAAATACGAAAATATATTGGTTAGAAGCTAAAAGGTTAAAGCTTGTCAAAGTTTTGCGGAAAACCTGTTGCTACCAAGGTCAACTCAGCCTTCCATCCCTCTGGAGCTGGTAAATCGAGTACCATCTTGCTTGTGTAGTGCCTGTGTAGTGCCTGTGCCATTTGCCTGTGTAGTGTCACAGGTAACACTGTGTGATCACATATGACAGGTGACGCTCCGCAGGTCTGCCATAGCTCTGCGATGGGTTTTGCCCTAATGTTGCTAGTGATGTGTAGGGTCCCACGTGGCACGGACGCAGTGGTATTCACACTCACATGACCAACACGCGCATTACCGACCCGGAGATTCTTGAGAAACGGTATTTATTATTATCTCTCATTGCCATCGCTGTCCACTGAATGTTGTTCATAATTAAGCAGTACATCTTTTGTTATTTGCTGAATTTTTGGATCTGCCAAATCAACACGTCAATCAACGTGCCAAGGCAATAATGAATTATTTTACATTAAAAAATAACGCAATTGGTAATTTTAATGTGTTGACAAAAATTACTTTGTACAGATGTGCTTGGACGTTAACAGAAGTATCAGGGTCAAAAACCAGCTGACCTGTCTTTGGAAACAAAACCCAGAGTCTTACTTATTTTTCTGTCACCTGCGATATTTGTGCTGTGAAGTTTAGGTTCTACCGTCAACATATCATTTTAATTTTTGACATCTAATTGCTAATACACCGTGGGCCATAAAAACGTGGCACTTTACTTTTGATTTTCAAAATTATTTCACTACCATGCTCTGCAGACAGTTTGCAGTAGTGTGATTATTATATATCCCGCCACACAGTAAATGCATCTCTACACTACCTTGTGAAATATAAATGTGAGCAAAAACTAACGATAATAACAAAAATTTAGGTAAATGAAAAAACAGTTCAGACCAACATACTAGCAACACTAGCAACAATACCAAAATGTTTGTTTGTTATTATTGTTATATATGCATATTTCGTCGATATTTTACAAGGTGGTGTAGAGATGCATTTACGTTGTGGTGGGATGTGTAATAACCACGTTATTGCAAATTTTCTGCGGAGTGTGCCAGTGAAAGAATTTTGAAAATCGATCAATAAATTGGCAAAGACATGGACAAAAGTAAAGTGCCAGGTTTTTGGTTCACCCTGTACATTGTGGGCCATCGTTTAGCAATATGACTGTATGACAGCCAATTGCGTCATTTGGTGACGTCTAGCTATACCTGCAGCTCAAAACTGATATGTGTTAAAACCATGATGAGCGTGCAATTAAATTTGTTCATCATGTAACTTGATGCAGATAAAACATGAAGCGCAGCTACTTTTTAGAAAACAGGTCAGCAGTTGCATGAATTTAGTTTTGTCACAATATTACTTTTAAGAATTTTTTATACTTGTTTTTATATGCCACATTTGGTATTTTCAGCAAATCTACGCCTACCTAGGAATGGATGCACGCGAATGCAAACAGTTTTTTAGCAGTTTTTTTTCTTTTCTAAAGAACTCCCACAATTATTCACATAAAGAGTACACAGACAGAAAGTGCAGTCCATGCTGAAATTTTTTGTTGGAACTCTGTACGGTAACAATGATTTCTAAAGGTTCCGACAGTATCGCGACCGACGGCACGAAAAATCGCCTTTTTTGACCACCGCGCCATCATTTGACGCTTTTCGGTCTCTGCAGAGAACCCCCGCGAGTATCCGCATAAGTTTTGTGTCACCGGAAACTATGGAGTGCGTGTTTTGTTCATACAGGTATCCGGTGGTTCTAAAGCAGTTCAGCCTGAATGCAGCATCCGGAGGCAAAGGTCGGTACAACGGCGGTGATGGAGTTATTCGTGAGTTGCTCTTCCGTAAACCGATGACGTTATCAGTTCTGTCCGAGCGACGTGCTCATCAGCCGTATGGACTGCACGGTAATCTTGTGTCGATAATCTGATTGTACGTTTAATGCATAATTAAATTTATTGAATTTTTTAGCTCATCGATTTGCTTGTGTTGTAAGAACTTCTGGTCATTGATTCTTTATTTGGGTTTCAATCATAGCAATACTTTTGTATTATATGCTGAAAAATGCGTAGGCAGTGTTGGGCTGTCGAAGCGCTTCTGATTGTACACTGTGTCTCAAAAAAACATCCCGACATTTTGGACCGTAACTTGAAAACCAATTATCAGATTTTGATAATTTTTGGTACGAATATTCCTGACACAACTTGCCATGAAATGACCGTTCAGTTTTCCAGCTCACCCAATGTATGCTTCTGCACTACCTAGGGAAGTCAGATCAAGCGAAATATGTGTTGAAATAAGCAGAAAGCCTGAAAAAACATCCCCGACATTATCGATCGTAACCTGAAGAAGGATTAGCAGATTTTAATAATTTTTGGCAGAAATATTTCTGACATCACTGGCTATTAAATAAGTGTTTTAGTTTCCACCTCACCCAATGTCTGCTACTACCTGAGGAAATCAGAGCAAGCATAATACGTGTTAAAGTGAATGAAAAAACGTCAATTAATTCCATCTATTTTAATCTATGGGCCCCAACAGCCGGTCTATTACAAGGTTTGACTGTCATGCAGCTGTGTGTCTACCAGATGAAGTTTAGGACTGTTTGTGAAGTCAAGAAGCGACTGGTACAGCTTGGATTGGTCTGGAGCAGAACATTATCAATACTGCAGTCAATGAAGGAGAAAGCGTCTCCTTGCCTGTGTTTGCATAGTGGGCCAACACTTTAGGCAATTTTACTGCAGGCAGTTAAATAATGGACAACTGGATGAAATGTCAGCCAAAGTGTCAGAAATGTAAACAAAATGTGTTTTACGCGTTATGTTAATTAAGCAATCACATTGCATTGGATAAAAAAGTAATATTTCGCTGGTTGTGTTTTCCCCAGGTAGTGCAGAAACAAACGTTGGGTGAGGTGGGAAACTAAATGGTCATTTGATGGCAAGTTGTGTCAGAAATAATTGTACAAGAAATTATCAAAATCTGATAATTGATTTTCAAGTTACAGTCGAAAATGTCAGGGATGTAACCACGAAATACCGTGCAAAAAAAGTATGAACACTAACTCCAACCAATGATCGTCAACCTAATGCTCATTAGTCAATAGTCATGCTCATTAATATTCATTCACTGACTGTCAGTCACCATCGGCAGTTGGCACTACTGTGACGACCATAGATGACGACTGACGAGGACACGCGCACCCACGCTGGCGCTTTGCTTGCAACAGTGTGAGCACAACACATTGTTTGATTTCATTTTGTCGTTAGACTGCTAAGACCGCTAGCTTATCGGCGGCGGCGGCGACGTGAAACCTTAGCGGTCGGAGACCGCTAACTTAACGGTCGGTTGCAGTCCGAAGCCTTAACGGTGGCAGCGGCGGCGAACGATGGCGGTTCCGGGGACTCCGTAATAGTAGTAGTTTACCTAAATGAGGTTAATTGTGCAATGCATATGTGACTGAGTTATGCTGCTGATATTCGTCGCCAGGTGGCGCTGATGGCAGGCGAGGAATGAATCTGTTAATACACACAGATGGTCGCTGTATCAACCTCGGTGGCAAAGCTTCTGTCGACGTACACGCTGGAGTATGTTGAAAACACTTTCTTTTTCAGTACAGAAATATGTCAGCTCAGTGCCAACATATTGTGCGGTTGTCTGCCCAGAGCTGCTTAACTGGAACTGAAAATTGGGGCATTAGTTACTCTGCCCTGGGAAACGTTTACACACATTTTGGTATTTCTACACCTTTTTTTGGTTTTCGAGTTAGGATCCCGTACGGGACAGACAGACAGATGGACGGATGGGCAAGATTCGAAATGCGACCTGTTAGGACAGCTGCGTAAGAACGTGCATAGGTGCAAGTGGTCTAGTGGTTACAATATCGGACCATGTAACTTTTATGCTGCGGTTTGCGGATTATTTGCAAACACCTTTAGCGAATTGCTAACTACTGTCTGCTGGGGTCGTCTACTCAGCCTCCTACCCTCAGCGGGATGGGAAATTAGTAATGGCTTACAAACTGTAGGGCAAATTAAGGCCTGTTGTGGCTGATTGGGGTGATGGTATGTTTGCATGCTGCACCACGGTTCCAGTCGTTTGTTGGGCAGTTGATGGCCGCAATCAGCCAGCCAGTCGCTAATTCAATCTGTTTAGTAAAACTAATGATAAGATTTTATATTATATTGGTTGTCATACATAGAGCCGAGCGCCAGCAAAGAGCCACGGAGGTCTGACCCTTTTTACTGAAATCTTGGCCCTAATTAAGAATTCACAAATGCTCGGTACTCACTCAGTCAAGCAATTGAAGATATTTCAAGATTGATACAAGGATTATGTGATTAATTGATGCCCGGGTAAAATTTCGTAATCGTGTTGGTTTGTTACAATAGGCCTAATGTAACTGTAAGGGAGCAAAGAAAAATAAGCTACTGGATAATAGACATTGTATGATTCTGTTACTAGGACGTGTTTCGACTGTTAACACCCGGCGGTGGTGGTTACGGTCGTCAGTCGGATTCAGCGCCTGTTAACGTCGATCAACCAGTTACTTAGCAACAGCTTCCAGGATTTTGATACTGTATTAGTTATTATCAATGTTGTGCATTGTGTTGCGCTATTTTTTGTTCATTGTTATGATTTGTCAAATTCGATTGCACATTATTAGTGTCATTAATTAGCACTAAATATTCTTACTAATTGTGATGATATTGTGGACGGTTATCAATAGCATGGACAGTTGAACGACCTTGAAATCCAAAATAGCGGGTATTAGTGAATTTTCGCGATTTCAGGCTGTAATGCACTTTAATGTACACTTTGCAACTTTAAACCGATGCTGTCGCGCGCCTCATCAGCATTAGTTTCTTTTATTTTTTGCCTTATTTATGATTGGCTGCTGCAGCTGCTGCACTGATCTTCTTTATAATGCATTATGTGGTAGAGTTTTGTGTGAATTGTGAATTATATTTCTCACAGTTATTTATTAATTTCATTGACTGATAGCTTCATGTCGCGTGTTGTGATCAGTGAATTATTTTATGCTAGATTTGTGGCTTACAGCTTCTTGTCATAATTGATTAACTAATTATTTTTCTTGGTAGGCCTAATGTTTTTGTGTTAACTGTCGTTGACATTAGGCGTTTGAAATGGATGCGATTGTGATATGAAATGATAGTAGCAATAGTATTTACGGTTTCCATTTTTCCAATATTACGCCTATGCCATTAATCATTATCGTGGAGACTATTCATTAGTGTAATATTTTTTATATCAGTTTTGTTTAATGATAATTGTAATTAATGTACACGCAACAAATACCAGTAATAAATTGTCTGTGTTTAATTTAGCACAAGTATGCTTAGAGCGAAATTTGATGCACAGTGTGCAGCAAACGTGTTCAAAACCACGAGGGTCATTCGATAAATAAATAAGTTAGGCTTACAAAATGACGCCATTTCATTTATTCTTAAAATAGGAAAAATTCGAAATATACATTTTGTAGGGAATTTAACTGTGAGTACCTGATGCGAGTTTTATTACGATGACGGCAATGTGACGTCATTTATAAATATTAAATTGGCGTGCCGTTTTTTGTGAGCAAAAAGACTTCATACAAATCCGATTCACTCTGAGATGAATCCAGTATATGGAGGTACACGTATCTCCATATACTGGATGCATCTCAGTGTTTTATGAAGCCAACAGTACACGTTTGGTGGAAGAAAATGAGCAGAAATTTGCATCAAATACCGAAGTGCAATCAGTCGTTCTTTAGTAGCTTGGACAGCAGCCAGCATCGTTCTTTGCATTGGGAATTCAGTAGCTTCTTGACCGAAGGGACAAATGTTTGAACGAAATCGGACGACATGTTGAAAAATGGTACAATAATGTTTAACATTTAAAGTTGTGACATTAACTTAAGTTTGTTCGTTTTTCCTCGCTCCTGGTGCCATGGAATGGTGCCATTTTGTAACTTATTTATCAAACGACTCTCGTATCATAGTAACAATTATTGCAAAAACTGAACACCACAAAACAGCGACAATACTAGCATTGAGCACTACGGTAACAGGAAGTCGCATACGCGCTTTTGATTGGTGCCAAAATGAACGACTTTGGATGACCTTGAACGGCCATTACGCACGTCACAGTACACGTGCATTTTAGTGAAACAATGCGAGCAATCGTCTTAATTAAAGCCAGTCTGGCCAAATTGGATCAAATGATTGTTTTTTGATTAAGGTAAGCTAAATCGAAAAAACGTCGGAAAAAACAAGTGCAGCAACTTGCTGGGCCTACGTAATTATAATGATAATGGCAGTGGCACCATAGCAAGTTCTTATCGACTGTAATTAATTATGAGTAGACCTACAATGTGCAGCAAAAAAGTAGCCCCTAAAGTTTTTCGCTGTTTTTTCAGCAACCGTTCGGCATTTTATTTTGAAATTTTATGCATTTATTTCCTGAAATGTTTTACGGCTAACTCTCAAGTAAAATGTAATTCTATTGAAAAATGACCAAGTTATAGATTTTTTAACATGACCGCCTACCGATTTTTAACATTAAAAATTTTCAATCTAAACACCAATTCAATAACATCGTTGAAACAACGCAGTTAACTAATGATCAGATATCAGAATTCCATTGTCACTGTGAATGTTCAAAGTGTCCACCGCCAGCTCCAAGCTCCAACACAAGTTTTCAGTCGCTTAATTTGAAAAGTTTTTCACAGTCTTGTCGATCAGTCCTTGTGGCAAGTTGCCCCAGTTAACTTGAAGCGCTTCCTCGAGTCCGGCGATTGTTTTTGGCTTTGTTTTAAGCTTGCGGCAAGCCTCCAACATTTGCACCTCATACGTGATAGTCCATTGGGTTTATATTCGGCGAATTTGGGAGGCCACTCAGTTGGTCCTTTGTGATGAAATCTGGACAGGTGATTGGTGTGATGGTGCGCCGTCCTGCTGGAAGATGAATCCGGTGGGCAGCCGGCGATTGCTTTAAAAGAACAATAATTTTATAATAATTTATAAACGAAATAAATTACTGTTTATCAAATCGTCACTGTGACGTCATCGGCAGTAATGTGGTAACCGGTTTTTGAATATTAAATAGCATTTTTATCTTGAACATTATTTGATACTGAAAAATCGTTAGACAGTCATTCTAAAAAGTCTATAATTTTGTCGTTTTTCAACAGCATCACGTTTCGCTTTGCAGCTACATGTAGAACGTTTCAGTAAATATAGCTGTAAAAGTTCAAATTGAAATTCCAAAAGGTTGATGAGAAAATAGCGAAAAACTTTAAGGGGTTACTTTTTGCCGCACCATGTATAATGTTAAATTGTACATTTTAAGCGATACGCAGTAATTACTAGCGGCTCTTGTGGTAATTGCTACACGCCAATTCTCATGACAAGAGGCCTTGTTTTGATTAACACTGCATTCACGCGTCCTGTGGAACCATAATTATTTTGTCCGCATTTTGCTAGCCATTCGTTGTCGAGTCGACAGACTTTCATGGTGCGTATCTGTACCTAATAAGTAATATTGGCCCGACATTTTCGACCCGTATTGCTGTTTTTAACGAAGCTTCAGAATTCAGATGTTTTTTTACATATTCCCCCCCCCCGAAAATTCGTTTACTTTAGTTTGATCCCGCATTTTGAAAATATGGCCTGCTAGACCTAAATGGGAAATAACAATACTAAGTTACTGCAAAAGTTCGTAGCCTGACACAGATAACTAAAAGATGTAGGTTTTCGCCATAATGTGTCACCCTTCGATACGGACTCCTGCAACTGAGATGCACTTGGTCGCAGACGAGCCGGCGGAAGGGCCCCTGTGCCCCCAGGCCGGGGGCCTCAAGTATGCTCAGGGGCCTCATGCTATGTATGAAAAAATTGTTTTTTTTTAATATATTCAAAATATACAATAAGTAAACATGTAAAAAGTTTACCCAAAATAAAGAAGTCTATTACTTTTCATTAATGTACAGTAGTCTGTGACGTATTGCGGCCTATTAGACTTCATTTTTACGCGCGAAAGCAGCTACTGCTTTCAGCGCGTCTTAGCCATCGCAATTCTGTCCGTCTGTCTGTCCGTCTGTCTGTCACACGGGTGGATCAGGCAAAAAAGGTCCAAGCTAGGATCTCCAAATCTTCACCATCGGCTGCCTGGAAGACTCTAGTTTCAGGAACCGTAAAGCTTTTTCATAAATTCCAAGGGGGTCACCCCGAACGAGGGCGCTAAATGAGAGGGGGG
>Ga0209671_1001510_pt1 | contig 19640 bp, 7 predicted proteins | sample WorMetHERISLAND2_2_FD_187401 | JGI IMG/M metagenome (GOLD analysis project Ga0209671, IMG submission 187401) | Marine gutless worms symbiont microbial communities from Max Planck institute for Marine Microbiology, Germany - Olavius geniculatus... | ecosystem: Host-associated > Annelida >...
GTAAGAAATGCATTAAAAACCAGCATATGACATAAGCTGAGCCAAGTACTGAATAAGACAATTACTGGAGGTAGAACACTGTTTATCAAACGAGATTCTAGCATTGTGTAAGAGCGTGTCTAAACTACACAAATGCAACCTAATCAAGATCTGAGTCATAGGCCCTACTATCCAATCTACAGAAACCAAAAAAATTTCTTTATACATTTGTTGTAACATGCTTTCAATTTATTTAGATTAGTAGCGGTGAAATTAGTCCAGAGCGCAATGTTATACAGACAAAGAACGTAGGCCTATGTTCTAAATAAAACACGTTTAACTGACAAAGAACAGTATTTAAACCAAGTAACTAAGACATTGCATCACATAAACATATTTCTTATTTCTCTTTCAATGTCAGCAGTATCAGACATGTTATTCATCAGGTATTTTGCGTTGAGGTAGAACAATCTTTACTATTGTTCGTCTCCCTCTATATGCTGTGATCTGCAACGACGCTCAAAACAGGCACGTCTTCAGTGCTTGCTTAAAGCAGTCCTGATAGCACGTTGGTGCTGGCAGCTCGCGTGGTGACCGGTCCCTGCAGCAAAGACTCGCTGACCAAATCGGTCAGTTGTGACACGTTGGATGCAGAGGTCATCAGCATTGGCAGAGAGTAGTCGCTGACATGCACAACTTTCTTGACAAAACTGCAGTAGAAGAGTACCTTCTGCACTAATATTGCAATTCTGCGGAGCCCTGCAATGCAGCTTAAGGCTACAATACATGTTCTGCATGGGGCCTGATTTTGAAAACGTTTCACGAATTTTCCTATAGATCTTCGTAAGATCGTTCTATCTTCACCCGAAGTCAGCAACTTACGATCTCGTAAGTTTCTCGCAGAGATTTCTTATGCTAATTTCGAAACATCTTGAACTTACAAATTAATTTATAACTCGGATGTTAAAGTTACATAAATGACAGTATCTAGCCGTTCTATTTTGAACGTACTTCGTGACACACGGAGATCTGAATTTTAGAAACAGTAGAAGTCTATAGAGAATAGGCCTATACACACCGGAACAGTACTTTGTAGATGCAGTGTGTTTTAAAAACGTAGGCGGCATTGCGTAACGTGCTCGTCGCTGCTCGAGTAGTGGAGCTTCTGGTTTAGCTGATGTAAAGTGGCATTTAAGCGACGGTTACTATACCTGTGGGATCAAGTTCCCTGCATCCTTAATGGGAGCCATCTGCGACGTTTAAGCCCGCTGTACGTTACTTGCGTACGGTTGCGTGAATATAGTCTGCAGAAGCCTAAGCCTGACTTGTTCACCAATAGGGTAGGCCTAAATAAGCCCTATTACTCGATCGTATAAAGCCCAGATTCCGCCAAGTTTGATTTTTTGGTAAAGTTTTTGGAAGCGTGTTGTACAAAGATCTGTACAGCAAATCGACCTGTATTATGTTTTAATGCGGCTACTGGATGCAACGCAAATTGAAGATTTCTCATCCATTCAGTCTTTTTCATTTGAATAAATAAATGCAATGATGATTTGCCCCCTTGCTATTTAATAACCATTCTGGTTAGGGACAATGGTGTTTGCAAGCATGCCAAGTTCTATGCATTTTCAGTTAGCTGGCGCTTTTCTGCATGCAAGAGAATATCATCTCAGGCATCATTTTTTAAGAATTGACCTTATTTGCAACATTTGCCTCTCATGACAACACTCCTAGTTGTTGGGAGGACGACACGGAATGAAAACTGGACGGAAGGGGGAAAAGAAAGAGAAACGGAACGAGGAAAGGAAAAGAAAGTTAGAAAGTTGGGGGAATCGTTTTCAGCCGTTTTTCTTAATGTCTAACGATTTCAGCCATTGCTAAATTGGTCAGTTGTCGGTCACGTTCATCGCCTAGTCGACCTGGTCACCGCTTTTAGCACGCAACGTCCAGAGCGAAGTCTTCGCTATTTTCGGCGACATGTGACACGCAGATCAAACGCAGATGCACGGAAACACGCTAATGGCAACGGACACAGGCGGCTTGGCTATAGGCCTACACAGTGTGGTCCGATAAAAAGTGGATTTCTGACCGAAATTCGCTTAGCAATTTACTTAGCAGTAGATTTGCAGTTAGTGAAAGATGCGGTCACATCCTCAGACGCGTCGCTTCATACCTTGTGAAATACAGCAAGCTTCAGAAAAAGTAGGCCTGTATGTTACAAGGTAGCATTCAGTACTCTAAAGCTGACAGTTTTTAATTACACGAGGTTAGGATAAGATGGGATTTTTTGACATTTTATTGTTTTCGAAGTTAACCGCCGATTTGGCTGGTGGATTAAGAATTTTTTCAAATCGGTTGATATTTGGCGAAATTGCGAATGTTTAAAAGTTGGCGGGGCTTGCTTTTTATAGGCCACCGGTGTGATAACATTCGGTGCTGCGACGTCGTCGGGTGCCATTTCGCGCCGTCTGTCAGTCAATATGCTAGCTGCTGTGACGACACAACGCTGACGTAATGCTACCGGACGGAAGGCGCACGTCGCCGACGACACGTAGCCTAATCAAATTCATTCTACTAATGCGAATCGATCGCCGCTTCCGCAACACGCGAAGACGCTGCCTTCGGACCACTAACAATTCGCTTGGATCACGTGACGTCTTCGGTCACGTGACCTGCTGTACATTCGCATTAGGTTATCTGATTACCTACCTATATCGGCGATCGGTTATAACTTTACGCTGTCTCGCATAGTTTTGAGAACAAGAAACCTCAAAGATTTCGTGGGGCTAGAATCGCGTGACGTCGTGGCTTGGTTTTTCGATCGTGTGATGCAATAATAATTGTCTAGAGCACCAAGTTGACCAACCTAAGGCCTGCAGTCTCGTCGTGAGATTTCGAGGTCATGACCTCGACCTTCTAAAATCGCGTGACGTCATCGGTCACATGCATTATCATCGGATGATTTCGTCTGTTGTGCGTGGTCGCTCCGATATGATGTCAAAGATTTCCCGGACTTTCGCGTGGGGGATCACGTCACCTCACGTGACGTCATCGGTCACGTGACCACTGGACTAGCGGTCAACGCGAAGACGCGGCCTTCAGTCGTGCTGTACTGTGCCGAGGGCGAAGCTGGCTGCTGGATCGTCACGCCTCCCCGCCCGGTTGCTTGCCCACTGACGCCTCGTCGCCTTAGGCTGCCATGGATGACCGCTTCCTGCCAAGGATTCCACTTAGCTTAAACCCACACTGAGTCCTGACGTCATCGTTGCTATTTGTAGCAGCTCACTTCGCCATTCGCGTTGATTTTTCTTGTTTTAAGCTGACCGTTATGCTTAGCTAAGCTCAACAGTCTGCCCTACGACACGGGTTGTCTGTCCTCTGTCCGCTTGTCTGTCCGTCTGTCGATATTAGCCAAGATGGCGTCGGCCGCACATGTGATAAACGACGTGTTGTTTTTTGATGAAGTTTATTCACCATGACAGGCAGTAAAAACAAACAAAAAAGCCATGCAAGACAATGTAACAATAGACAAACCAGTGAATCCAAATTTGACAGTAAAAACAAAAAAAAACTACTAGGCCTACTTAAAAACTAATTACTTTTACTGCACAGCTAAAATGTTCAAATATTTTGTGACGGATGTTCTGTTCAGTACAAATGTCAATCATAACGTCGAAGTCATAACACATTGATACAAATTCTACAGACTGACTGTACGAGATAAAACACTGTTTAAGAACTCCATTATCTAAAAACGGACATGTTTCAAATAAGGGGGACGCTGAAAATGGCATGAATTTAACGGACATGAAATAGATGGATCAAATGTCCATGCATAAAATTGGCGGACATGAATTTGACGGACCAAGCGTCCAGGCGTGAAATTGACGGACATGAAAATAGAGGACAAACTTAGACAAAGTAACAGGACGTGAAGTAGACTGACATGAAATTGACGGACATAAAGTGAACGGACATGAAAATGCAAGACATATTTCAAGTGGCTGAATATATAGACCTATATTTAGTAGACTTCGGTTTATCATTGCTTACCTGTAGCTAATTTTAGATTGATTTTTTTCGTAAGATTTTATGCATTTTAACATATTATACATATGCGTATTGTACAACTTACTTTGCTGTTGTGACTTGTGTTCTGCCGTTCTTTTACAAAGAATTGTACACTGCATTGTAATGTAATTTATTTTTAAGCGATAATCTTGTCCTCCAGTTTCATGTCCGTTTTTTTCATGTTCGTCAATTTCATGCCTGAACACTTGGTCCATCAATTTCACGTCCTTCTCATTTTTGTCTGGCATTTTTAGTCAACCCCAAATTAGTTTGGGAAAGTTCGTAAAGACTCTGAAAACTGTTTTGGAACGGCATACGATGATTGAAGGGACGCTGACCAAGTTAACTTATAATGTACTCGACAGAAACCAAGTCCCCGCGGCAAAGCAAGGAATGGACACGAGGGGCGTTTTGAGTCTCGATATATTAGACCAAAATTTTTGTTATTTATATATACATCAGTATAACACACCTTTTTTGTGTACTCGTGTGGGTGTGTTAGGAATGTGACGTCACTGGAATTTATGACGTCATAGAACTTTAAACCGAAACGATTTGAAGTGCTAGCACAAAGAGCAGAAAATCAGGCTCGCTGTTGGGTAACAGTTTCAGTCCGTAGTTGGGTTTACAAAAGCGGAGCCTCGTGGCATCTGATTTTCTGAAAGCTCTAACAAACACGTTTGTGAATTTTTTGTTTGCATATCGAAATATGCGAGAACCTAAATTTGTGTTAGTCGCAAATGAGAGCATTTGAGTCAATAAAGACTTCATGCAAATAGGACGGGCGGTCAAAACGTTTTGAGCCTCATTATATTAGACTATATTTTTTATTGTCTGTTTATCAGTAAAAGGTACCTTCCTTGCGTATTCGTGTGAGTAGGTTGTGGAAGTGACGTCATTGTAATTTATAATGTCATACAACACTAAGCCAAAAAGATTTGGTGCGCTAACGCAAGCAGCGTTTGAATCAGGCTGGTTGATACGTGAATCTTTTCTTAGTCTGTAGCTGGATTTACCAAACTGGAGCTCCGAGGCATCCAATTTTATGAAACCTCGACAAATACGTTTATGAATTTTTATGTGCATTTGTGAATATATGATAGCTTAATCTGTGGTAGCCGCAAATTAGGATGTTGATATTTGACGATATCAGAAAATAAACTTTATTAAAAAATTCACAGTTAATTATATCAGTTGTGCTGATGAAGGACTAATCAAGATATCCAACCTGTTACACGGGGCCTCTAATGGGCTAAGGGCTGAGAACAAGCCCCGTGCACTTTTCCCCAAATTTGGCACTGCAGTCCAGTCCTACGTCTACTGTTATCCAGCAGGCTGTTTATGAGTATATTTTCGTACACGAAGACCACTCTGCAAAAAGTAATGACCAGACCCACAATGACATCTGTTTTGAAATTGAAAATCTGATCATTGTGGTATCCGCTAAGCACGATGATGAATGACTCGAGAAGTTTTTGTTGGTGCTTTAAATGGTTTACATTCAATGCCTATGACGTCATAAATTACAATGACATTATATCGGCAGCAGACTTCTAGAAGTCAGTAAAGGACGCACTTTTCACTGATATATAGATTGTAAAAAAATTGTAGTTTAATATGTTTGGGCTCAAACCTTTTGCCTGCCCCTCGTAGGTTAGAACAGCGGAACAAATTTGCACTGCAAGTTGTGATCATGCCGATGTGAAATCTGCAGTGATTTCGCTTGGTGCCAAATAACTTTGGCTGTCTCTCGTTTTAGTGGCTGACTAAAAAGAAGACGTTGAGCGTTATTTTCAATCTACCTTTGTTATTTTGAATAAGTCATTTTGACTAACACGTAGGCCTGGGACGAAATCTTATAGGCCTAATAAAACATCTCACCGTAGTGTCAAGATCTTTTTAGTTTGCCATAATAACCACTCTAAACCACATGTGACGAATTACGCTATCCTGTCGTGTGTTGCAACTAGGGCCAGTCGCCACTTTGGCAGAATTTTTTAAAGCCTATTTTTTATTTTATATAACTGATGCTTCTGTCGTGTACGGTTCCGTCAGCCACCATGTTTATTGGGGGATAAAGTGGTGTACCTGTATGGTAACATGCTAGTAAATCCAGACAAGAAATTTGAGCTAATGCTCACGAGACGCGCGAAACCTACAGCAGTTCCGGTTCAGTAGTTTAGCTGAAAATTGGGGTGTTCACGCTAAGTTAATATACAAATACCAAACTCTCTATCTGGATCGCATAACGATAGTTTCGTGGCGCCACATAGTGAATGACATAGACTTGTGTCGCAGCCCGAAATCGCCAAAAAATCCATACAACCCCCTATTTTGGCGTTCAAGGTCATTCAATGTCATTGAATTCGGCGCCAATTGAGATCCAGTGTACGACTTCCTATTAGTGATTAATAGTAACTGTAGGCCCTATCTCGCACCGTTACTGAGATACAGCGACATATTGGCCAAAAATCGCCAATTTTACCCACCCCCTCTCATTTAGCGCCCTCGTTCAGGGTGACCTCCTTCGACTTTATGGAAAAGCTTTACGGTTCTTACAACTACAGTCTTCCAGACAGCCGACGGTGAAGATTTGGAGATCTTATCTTGTACCGTTTTTGACTGATCCACCCGTGTGACAGACGGACGGACGGACAGAATTGCGATGGCTAAGACTCGCTGAAAGCAGTAGCTGCTTTCGCGCGTAAAAACTCACGTCGCTCAATAAGAAGCAAAACTGGTAATGTAAACAATGATGTTACTTTTTTCGTTAATGCAGCCTCAGTATTACTGATATACGGCCGCCGATTTTTTTTCGGAAGAAAATGTTAGTTTGATGTTTTTCATGGTGGAACGAGTGGTTCAGGTTTTATCAAATCACAGCATGTAATATGAGCGACAGACCACGTACGACCAATAAGTTGGCAATCGTTAGATAAATAATTTAATTAACTAATCAATAATCTGTTCAATATTATGCGGATCAGTCGATCAACGCGAAGGCCGGAGGCTGCTGCCAGGCAAGCGTTAACAGAATCCATCATTTTCAGTGATGAGCGTGTGCCTGTATGGAGGGCGACTCCGAATAAAATACACCACCAGACAATAATGCAATTTTTATGCAGCCCTTTGCCCGATTTTAAGCATTTGCAGCAGAGTTGACTTGAAGTAGGCTACTCAATTAATTTTAACACTTCTCCGAATCGAAAAAGTACCGTGTACCCACTGCACCTTTTATACCACCACACTTTCGTGTAAAACAGCGTCTGTTATTTTCATTATAATGCTAGTGTTTAAATTAAAAAAAACATCTTTTGCCAGCAGTTCAAAACTCTACGAAAACAGTTTATCTTAAGACATTTTCAAAGTGTCTGTCATCCTCTTTCACACAAGCTCAGCCTTTTGACAAAGCTCTCTGTTGCCTTGTCGATGGAGTTCTGTGGCAGATTGATTGCACATTGATTGATTTTTCAGCTCGACGACAGTATTCGGCGTGGGTTGAAATATCTCATAGCGTTTAAGCATAGCTCACCAGACATAGCGATTTATTGGGATATTTTATTTCGAGCCACTCTCTCGACCGACCGGCCGGTCTCAACACGCATGCGGCTGTTTTAACGTAATATCGATTTATCCATTGACTCGCAGGCTTACACGTGCATTGAAATAGGCCTAAGTGTCGCGTTCGCGTGTCATTTCGCCAGTAATGTCTCCCAGCCTATATCCGTTTCACGTATGCAAATGTGATCTATTTCGGGCACGCATTCGGGGGTCGGTACCGAAATAATGGCCTCTCGATTGCTTTGGACGTTCGTCTGGCGTCGCCGATGGCGTTTAGTCGCTCGCTAATGCGGACGGATTTGCTTGCAGACAGGCGTGTTTTAAGCCTGGGTTCCACTCAACGCAATGCACGCAACGGACGCAGCGCAAGAATAGACTTACACCGCTTCTATTCTTGCGTTTTGGCCGTTGCGTCAGCTGCGTCGATCCGTTGTGTTTGTTGCGCACTTTCTTGCGTTCTTTGCGTGCGTTGCTGGCGTGCGGCTATGGTTGCCACATGTCCGGCATTTAACCGGACTGCTCGATATTTTAACGATTTTCGAAAGCCGTACAGTATCTCGGTGTGTTGCACTAGCTTCCGGTTGGACGTGGTCCTGTTCTGCCACTTATTGCGAGTTGTTGTAGATCTGCTGCCACCGGTTTTTGATTTGTTGTAGTAAATTTGTCGTGCGGCAGAGCGACAAGAGCGTTGAGCTTCATAATGGCCTAAACACCAAGCATTATTACTAGAACCACATCGGTAAAATCACTGAAGTATCAGATAGTTAGGTCCGGTTGTTAATATATTTATGAAACAGGAAAGTCTTTAGACGGTTCATGAAGATCGTGAGCGTGTCGATGCTGCAGGAGCATATACATACCTTAATATGTATTTGGCAGTAATTACTAAAGAAAGCTCATTTCACACGTTGACACGGAAAACCGGAAAACATACGCCTACGTTTGCCGACTGTAAGGAACCGAACGTTGATACCGCGTCAGACGCTTGGTGGAGACTGGCCTAAGCCTCAGCATAGCTCGGCAACACGACAGAAAGATGTGTCGACAGATAGCTCGGTGCTGTGTCATAAACGCGACAGATCGAAGTAGATGGAGTCTGTGCTTGATGGTGGCTGTACGCTGGCGAATGGCGGTCGTCGGTCGGACGGTCCTTCCAACTGGTGCGTGTCGGCCGTAATTACGTTTGTCCAGTTTCGCAGAACGGAGCGCGGCGCGGATGCGAAGGACTATGGTGATATATGACTGCAGACGCTGCAAACAATGTCTTCGTTGCACAGTAGGCCTACAGCGCTTTAACACTCCGCATGCCAGCCCCGTGCAGCCACAAATGCTTCCGTCCGAGTTCTTTCTGAGTTGATCGACCTGCCGCCTTCGTCGACGAGACTCAAAGAAATAATGTCGACGATGATGAATGCGGCTTAACGATCCGTCTTACACAATAGTCGTCGTGTCAAAACGATCGCCATTTCTTCACGCCTGCGAGCCGTTGAAATTGCATCGACACAAAAGCCATGCTACGTCCAGTACTGACTGCCGGCTCTTATGCTTGGCCTATATAATTGATGCATGCAACAGATTTTGATATCGAATAAGAAAAACCTCGAAATAAACTTTGACTTTTAGGCTATTGATTCACATAACGCATCGTTGTCGTGCAGTTACAATGTCGCGGAAAACCTGTGAACATTCTAAGCGTCGTTTGTTTACTGATGTGCACACGGACGAACGGACTGCATTATCACTGAGTCAATAGAAACCACTTGTGGTAAGTAGGTAAAGTCGAGTGTTTTGCAAGATTAGAAGTAAAACCAGATTAAAGTATCAAGACAGCTAAACAAATAAACTGATAGGTAAGCTACGACTAACATCAGTCTAAGAACGGACTGCTTAATGGAACAGAAAGTGCAATAAGTAATGTATACAGTGACAGAACTTTGCACAAATACGCGACGCGTCCAGAAAGAAAAAGCGTAGGCCTATTATGCATACGACGCCTGAGATTGTATGGTGCTGCAACGCTGTTGATTGTGGTGGCACGATGGCGTGCAGAAAATGGTTAAAATTGGAAACAGTTTTATTAAAGAGTTCTGGACAGTTCTTCAAAACAAAAGTCGGTGGGTCTGGCATACAGTAGCCGTAACGTTTAGTACGGTCGAACAGTAAGTTAATACGTCGACGATCAGCTGCCAGTTGGCGAAGCCATTGCCGTGCAACAACGTCCGACCTGTAAACTTCCTTGGAGCGCAGCTTTTCCCAGCTCTTTGGCCCTTAAAATGCAAAGCGTATAAGTTCAAAGCTCTTGGACGTTTGTTCAACGTAGTCTGACCTATAGTGAGCGTCTCGTCTGCTACTAAACCCGATATCTTTTTATTGCGACGATACTGCCCGCTGTGCATATCCCAGTGCGTTTGCAGATAAGTCGCTTAATGGCCTTTCGTTTCTATTATTAAACCTTTCGATTTCGGTACGACCCCGGCTCTTGCCATTGCTAGGCTTACTGTATATGCCCGCTCGCATGTCTCATGCGTTGCGTTCGCAGCTCTCGATTGGCTCTGTTCCTTATCTGCTATTGGATGATGCTGGTTTTGGAAATGGAAACTTCTGAGGATGCCCGAATGACTCCCGCCGTGTAAACTGTTTGGGGATTCTACCACGAATATATATAGCGACGTTTTCGAAAACAGCGGAAGATCTATGGCTCCAAAGCTTAAAATGTGCCTATTTTAGTACAGTTTGAAGTTTTTTGATTCTTAGGAATTATCCGGGTCACTTTTGACAGTTGTGGGTGCGCCTTAACAGTCTTAGTGTCTCCTGGGTCAACACTTGCCGATAGCATCAAGAAAAGCGCACAATTCTGAAACGAAGCGGCGACCGGTATTAAGCAATTCACATAAATCGGTGCAATGAGTTCTTCTGGTCAGAAGCAGGGCTAGACAAACGTAGACCTACGCAATGCTCAATGTTTGTCGTACGGGCCGGGTCGTACGTACGTACGGGAGAGTCGCTGATAAGACGTCCACCGCGATACTTTACGACGTTTGGCGACAGTCTCCGCTCCTCTGACCAGTTCGATCGTCGTGTTTCGACAGAGGCTTTGGTCGCTTTTCACTAGCCTTGGGTTAAGACGACTTGGTACACAGCGTATATGTGAAAAACGTTACAGAAAGAAAATTTAAAAACGTTACAAAACGTTGAATAAAAAACGTTAGCCATAATTTGTTTAACTTTTTGTTTATTGCCAGACGCTGTAAGTGCAGTAGAGCTAAAACTAAAGGAAAAGAGACCTTTATTCAATTTTAATTCAGCCGTATGGTCATAAAACCAAGTATTACTAGTCCAACTAAGTAAACTAAGTCATTTTTCGTTTGTATGGTTTTTAAAGTACACATGGCAGCCGAAACCAAAGCCGCAAAAGCCAAGCCGCAAAGTGTTTAAGCCGAGCTGAACCGCATTTTTTGAGCCGAAGGCACAAAATATTTGAGCCGAGTCGCTCGAGCAGCAAAATTTTCCAGTTTATATTTCTCAACTGTTCGTAAAAGGCCTATTCGTTTTTGGCCGACCAATAGGTCGAGTCTTTGGCATGATATGTCGTCAGTTTGTCGTCGTCTGTCGTCGTCGTCGGTAACGCATGTATTGAGGCTTAACGGTACGTTCTACCGGAAAACTTATTACACGATTTGTTAGCGAGGCTTTTAGCACGCAAAACGTTAGCGATCCAGTGGAAGAGAAAGATGTTTAAAATTTGGGGTTAAACAAATGTACGGTAGGAGAAATATGCGTTTTTAACGTATAAGTCGCCGTAGCTCAGAAGCGGTGAGAGATAGGGCCAAGGTTGCTATTGATCACTAATAAGTCGCATGGACCCTTTTAGACGACATGAAACATCATCGAGCATAGATAACCATGAAGGGTTATTACGCACTCGGCTATGCCAGTCGTGTGATATTGTTGCTAAACGACACGTCATAAGCTGTCGGCGATGATACCGTTAGGCCTATATAGAGCGATGACGAGGGCTGTCAATAATTGCCATGTCTCTATCTGCAGAAAGTTGCTGCCTGCAGCCATCACCCGTGTGCGCTAAATTACCGTATCGTATCCTTGCTATCTTAGCGTTGATTGCAGCGTTCAATATAGCAGCGTCACCATAGCGATTATGTGACTGAAGTTTACGGTCGGCCGACCATGCGTTGCTCTGGATTCGTCACAAGAGCATCCGCGCCGTTATGTATGAGAATTTTTTTGCTGTTGGGCAAGTTAGGCGGAGTTTGACGAATCACATAACACAATTCTTGAGATCAAAACTTGGTGCGGAGGCTCCTTGAGGACAAAAAATAAAGTCTTGATCTTGGTTTTGGAACAGTCTTGTTTGCATCGCTGATTAAAATTCAGCTAAAACGGAAACAAAAAGCGTTTTTTTTTTCTATCCGTGTTTTTGTTTGACTTGTGTTTTTGTTCGGTTTCAACGCCCCTGTTTTATTTCACACCCACAGACGGCCTAAAAGTCGCTATCAATCACAATCGGCGACACTGGCCACGTCGACATTGTCGAGGCGGGAACGCTGAAAACGCGGGAATGGAAAACGGGAGACTGTAAAAATGCATAGGGTGGAAAAACAGGAACATCGTCTGTGGAACGCTAAATGTATTAGAACACCGTGTACGCGTGATTCTTGTGTCGTTGACGATGTGCTTGCTCGCGCTTTTTCGCGCGAGAAATCGACATTTCACATTACTGCAATGCATTTACGAACTAGGCTGATTTCGCTGTTTCGCTACCCACAAACATGCCGTTCCAGTGTTTTTCAAGCCTGCGTTTTTCATTCCCGCGTTTTCAGTCGCCCCGTTGAAGCACAGAACCAAGTCGTAGTCGCGTCCATACCGTTGCGTATAGTCTTTCTTTCTCTTTCTCTTTTCTCTTTTCCAGCCATTTCATTTCGCGTTCTCGGGCACCTGGGCTCTGTCACGCCGTGCGTCGGCGTCGATTTATTTTTAGCGCTTGTTTGGTCGCAGCGTGCACAGACGATCTGGCTTGCAGCGCGAGCGAAGCTCTCGACGACCAACCGAACGAAACCTATAGATGCACGCCGTAAATTGTCGACAGCAACCCAATTGAAATGCAGAACGCCTGACACCGCCAGGAATCGACGAAGACGCCGCACGGTTCCATGACATCACGTATGCTGCCGACTGTTCGTCCTCACAGTTGCCGGGAGAGTTTCAGACACTAGGCACGCTTGCTGTCGGCGCAGGAGTTTCACCAACGCGCCTGAGCTGGTCAGCCAGCGCTTGGCCCACCATTAGAGATGACCATGGGAATGGGATTCCCAATGGGCATGGGAATCCCATGGGAATCCCAGGGGAATGGAAATTAATGACAAAATTGGGAATGGGAAGGAATAGGAAACAACCTGTATGGGAATGGGAATGGCCCTTGTTCCCATGGGAATAAATTCCCATCAGTGGATGCCATGTCTGGTTTATGTTCTCGCTAGGAAAAAGAAAGATACTGTTTTTGTCAAAGTCGAATGCAATTCAGCATATATTTTCTGTACTTTGTGATGTTCAGTAATGATGACTGTCTTGACAAGTTTTAAAGTTCAACAGCAAGCAGACCACACTCAGCACAGTATGATTGTGTGTTAGGCTTGATGAAACGATTGTTCGGGAATGGGAATGGGAATGGGAAGGAATGGAAAAAGCCCAATGGGAATCCCGTGAGAATGGAAATTGGTCGCAAAATTGGGAATGGGAATGAGAAGGAATGGGAATGTGAAAAGCCATTCCCGGTCATCTCTATCCACCACCCAGTGATAAACGTGTTTATTACATGTGCATAATTTCCTTCATTTTTGTGACGTCCGACGACTTTGACCGTTGACCTTTTGAACTGAAATGGCACACGGGTTACTTCTGTTTGTAAAACATTTAGACAATTTTTGTTTGTTTCGCTACTCTGTTTTGCTTATCGGGTCAAGATCGCGTAAGAGAGCAGACGGACGAACAGATAGACTGAAATACGAACGTACAGACGGAAGGACAGGCATAACGCGTAATGCGGCCAATAAAACGGCGGCATAGTAAGACGGTTGCAGCAGGTTCGGCGAATTCTGCAGGTGGTGGCAACTGCATGAGTGATGATATCAGTTTATGCACGTTACTTAAGCATCTGTCGGCGATATCCGCACAACAGTTGGTCGATGTGGATGAATCTTCAGCTGAATGATCTTGACAGCTAGTTATAATCGATCATATGGCGCGATATATCAAGAGCGCATCACAGAGGCGCATAGTGGCAAAGATTAAGCCCAGTGCTAATGTTGACTGTATAGGTAACTCCAAACAGTTTTGCCGTCGAAAATCTGAATACGATCTAAATTTGTACGACATCTGAAGTCATTTTTTAAAAATTTACACAAAGTATAGACAATGTTGCAGCGATGTGGTTTGTTGCACCTGTGTGAACTGCGGAATCCTCAAATTACAGGGTGATCCCAAAAATTATCAATCCCGTAAATAAATCGCATACACTTAGGCCTAGTAAATGCGATTAGTAAGCAGTACTGTTTTCTAATGTACACAATTTTACGACTTATAACAAATAACACTTTTTATGTTGAAATTACGTGCACACTGTACTTATAAGCAGGAGTAGGCCTAATGCCCACACTTCGTATCGAACTTGTGAAAATTATGATAAAAATTACGACGTTCACATTTTGCGAACGATGCCGATTGGTCGCAGAGTCGGCAGAAGATGTCCCACTTCCGATGCATTCGTGGAAACTAAATTAGTCGTGATATATCGTCGCCATTTCTGCGACGTTATTACATTCCTGTCTGCGATGATATCGCCAGTACCGGATGCGACGCAGGCAGTGCGAGACTATTTCGTCTAGGCCTACTTCGCTCTGAATGTAATCCTCATCACCAGTCGAAGCAGATCTGCTATTTTTGTCCTTTGTTTTTGTTTCTCTTGGTTAACATTTGGATGGCTAAGCTGTCGATAAATATATAGCGCCGTATTGGCAGGTTATTGGTTTCGCTTGTCGTTTAGCGATGATCGCTATACGCTCCGCCATCTCCAAACAGTATAACTTGGTGATGCTCAGTGACCTGAAAGGTACTCGTGGACCCACGATCCGACTGGATCTACTAATTTACCTGCCTCACTGGTTTTAGAGACCGTGTAATTCTTTATGGGGCTTTGCCTTACTGTCATAATATCGTTAAGACTGATGTCCGGCCATTTGCCGCTTCCGTGCAAAACGATCAACGGTGTTAAGTTCGAGTGTCGGTCTTGTAATTTTCAAATTGCGGTTCAAATCTCAACGCCAGTCATTTGCAAGCAACTTTGAGCAAGTTGCTAACCCATTGTGTGCTCAGGTCAACTCAGCCTCCTACCCTCAGCAGGATGGGAATGAGTATGATACCTTACGGTCAGGTCTAGTATGGCAGAGATCGGGGCGCTGGTAATATGTCTGCGTTCCAATTGTTTGTCAGCGCGGACAATGGATGACCGCATAGTGCGCTGCGGTATCATTAGCTCATGCCAATCAGCTGCCACTTCCAGTCTGTAAAGCGCTTTTGAAGCAGTATGTTAAGTAAGAAACTTTTGTTGATTGGCTGAGTGTAAATGGATATTTTATTACATTGCACTCATTTGTATTTTTACAAGAAAGCTTAGCTCGTCTTTACCATGGCCAAGGCGTCCGTCCGTTTATCACACTGCTGTATTGTATCAAAACGGTGCAAGCTAAAATCACGAAATCTTTATTGTGGGATGTTGCAAAAACTTTAATTTTTTGTGACAAAATTTCATGCTGCTGGGTTAGGGGGTTTCTTTCGAACGGGAGCGTGAAAAGGGGGTACCCCCTAAAATGGTCTTATTATACCGCGTAAAAACAGTCACAGATAGACGCAGACATGCTGCTTATCATAACAAGATAATGTTCAAACGACGACGGAGTTTGTCCGATGCATCTCGATGGCTAACAGTATATGTCCGTATAAATAAAATCAGTGAGCTGTGTAGATGAGTGGTAAAAATTAAAAAGCTTAATTTCAAATTGTACAGAGCAATGTTATTGTTATCTTTCTATATTATTATAACTAAACAATTAACATCGTCAGTCACGTGATTATTTGACTCGCGGGCCACTTTCTACGGGTGGTCCATTGTGACCATGCGTCTATCTTGCACCGTTATGGATATATGGCGTCTCAAACGTTGGACGCACGAACGCTCAGGTGATTTTATTCTGTGTCCAATGCTATGCATTGCATTGGACAAACAACAAGCACTACTGACGAGTTTCATAAGGGTATTAACATAAATGACATTGAACGAATATGAACTTTAAAAATAAGGAGTTTTGTGAATTTTTTGCGATTTCGGGCTGCGACACACACTGCGCCGAAATGGCTGGAGATGGACCAAAACAACCTGCACATGAAATTTTCAGCATTAAACGTAGATTTTAGCGCTGCAAGTCTCAACCTTTCAGGTTTAAAAAGCCAGCACACGCGGGCGTCAAAAAGGGTACCCCCTAAAAAGTGGTTATTACCGCTATTGGCTCATGTAGCGTGAAAACGGTTGCAGATAAGAACAGACATGCTGCTTATCATAACAAGCACTAGTGACAGACTTTCTCGTGGTAATAACATCGATGACTTTGAATAACATTGATCCCTTAAAATAAGGGGTTTTACTGTTTTTCCGCAATTTTCGGCTAAGAGGCACACATAGGTAGTAAATTGCAATGAAATGGCTGGAAATAAACCAATACAACCTGCGAACAGGAACTGCTAAGGCTGTCGCGCGGCTTGTCAGCTTTGCTGAAATTACTTGTTTTTTTTGTTTGGCGAAAAAAAATAATAAACACTATAAAAACGCTGGAAACTGGAGAGACACTAACTGGTTATGCTATACGAGTACATTATCGCAGGCCCACACTTCTTTCGTGTAGTCGCCGCAGAAACAGAACGCCGTGCAATTTTTTTTGGATTTGCATCACTCTATTACTCTGTCTGCTTACGACGAGATGGCTTTCTTAGCTTTGCCGTTTTTCCGGCTGTATCGTATTAACTATGGCTCAGACCGAAGCATATAAACTCGTCAGACAATCCCGATTTCAACCGTGTCATTTGTAAACGTCCATCTTAGCTCTCTGTTCTTGGACCACTGGGAAAGCCAAAACGTGTAGTGCACGGCGACTTTTTTCTATTTCATAAATTAAGCGAGTGAATTGGTAGTGTTTAACGGCACATTAACAGAATATAAGTCATTTGATGCCACAAATGGTCAAAGGTGTTTGATTTCGTGACAAATGACAATAACGATATTCAATGATATGTCGAATTATGGCTTAGCGATTTGTGTGTTGTCGTCATCTTGCTGCCAGTTTCACAATTGAAAAGATATTTTACAGTGTACGTAATATTTTTCTTAAATGGCTAGACTGAATCGGACGTTAGTTTTGCGCGTTAATACAAATTAAAGCCAACAGTGTGATGTTTTACGGCGAGTGTGAAAACGACCATTAACGCTCCTCCGACGTCGGCAAAATTTACGCCGATTGCCTTGCGCCTCACAGTCACTTGGGAACGAACCTTTTTTCGCTCAGGGAATAAACGGGCCCTGCGGTCTCTTCCGTAGTTTACGATGTACTGCCGACTTATTCGGATGAAAAACAGCTGAATTCGGCTTGTTGATTAAATCTTTGGCGACACGCTTCGTCGCATTAACGATCGTGATATTACCGCCGATTCAATTTACGTCATCAATACACATCTGTTTCTGCACGGCGTGAATTACTCGTTAGCTATCGGAGATACACCTTCACGTTATTGTCAGTTGTCACGGTACATCAGCAGATTTGGCGCAAATTTGACCTCGCAGCTACCTTGACGTGCAAATACAAAAATTTGACCTAATGCTCACGGGACGCGCAAAAGCCTATAGCAGTTCTGGTTTAATAGTTTAGCTAAAAATTGTGGTGTTTACGCTAAGTTAATATACAAATACCAAATTCTCTATCTGGATCGCATAACGATAGTTCCGTGCAGCCGACGGTAAAAATTTGGTAATCCTAGCTTGCACCGCTTTTGACTGATCCACCCGTGTGACGGACGAACGGGCAGACAGACAGACGGACAGACAGAATTGCGATGGCTAAGACGCGCTAAAGCAGTAGCTGCTTTCGCGCGTAAAAACTATAGGGATAGGTCTAATAATAAAGTCCGCAGTACTTGTTATAGTGATGCTTACGACGCTCGTAACCAGAAGCGCTTTACAATCTCGGAATTATCAGCCGATCGGCATGAGCCAATGATACTGCGGCTCCGCATTATAGCGAACATTTAGATCCATCTCATCAAATAGATTCATTTCGTCGAATGTACTGGATCCATCGCCACACCAATCAGCCTAGCTTTGTATCCTCGTAGACAGGCTACTACGGCGCTAATTTCGTAACCCGTTGAGTGTAGAGGGCTGAGTATAGAGCCTACTTGGGTGGCTTGTTGCATACCGAGATGGTTTATCTGCCCGCATACAGGTCACCGATCCAGGTATTAATCGGGCCAGGCGTTCGTTATCATGCTGTTTGCAAATCAGAATTATTTGGTTAAAGACGATTGCAGGATACCTTGAGTTCTACGTGACAGAAACATTTGTAAATCTAAAAATAGAAACCAATCAGCGCCAGAAATCCCCGGGAAGGAGTGTGCGAGTTGGCTGATTGCGCGGCGGCTCGTTTGATGTCTGGAGTGCTCCGACTGCTCCGGTTTGTCTGGTCTTGCAGTGATAATGGCTTTGGACGGTCACATCGCCACAGTCCCAGACCGTGCGGCGCATTAGTATACAGCTGATGTGCGAGCCCGGTCGCCGGTGCAATTCTATAGCGGTCATGAGACGGTATTGTGACGTTATGCCTATAATTCTGTTCACGATGTGGACGTAGGTTAGCTATACTTTGTGGATCTTGTGGACGTTGAATAACACGATGATACTATGATCCGGCTGTGCAGAAAATGCCGTTTTTACTTGGAATATTATTATTAGTATTTCTATTCTATAGCGGTCATGCGACTGCCGCGAAGGCCTCGTGACATCGTCTCGACGGTGTCACTGCAGCTTCAATTAAGCACTATTCACGACCGCCACCACACACGCGTCTATATATACGGCCACGACCGATGCCGATCAATTTCAGGCTCTCTCCGCATTGCAACAGACCGAAACAACAAGCCCCGTCTATCCGCGAAACTTTGAACGTCTTTGTCTTCAAGTAAACTCAGTCCGATGCACTGAAAACAATCAACTAGAAAAAGTTATTAATTACAACCTTCGTTTACTGGTCTATTTACGTTTTGGCAGCAGCGACTGCTGTTGCCATTTTTCTCGACAGCTCTCAACTTGGGGTCCACTTTTGCTAAACTACACGGTGTTTCATAAAAAAGGATCCCTTGTGTTCTTTTCATAATTTACTCAAATTATGAGCAATTTACATGAAATTTTTACCAGTTGTAGCTGAAGAAATACTAATTCGAAATCTTTGAACAAAATATGGCAGTTAATTAAATATTCTTTGCTAGTCGTGATGTAACACTGACGTCATAATGTGTCACAGGTACAAACTTGCTAGTCTCAACTGGTACTGTCAGTTGCTACCCTGCTTCGATGGTGAACTTAATCTGGTTCGCTAATAAAAAATGCTTATCGCGTCAGCACTGAGCAACATGGAAAAATGAAATCGGGCGTCTTGTGATCCAAAAACTCAACATCTTGCAAGCTCGGTGTCTGCTCGAGCATGTGAAAGACCAACTATCCCCATAGACACGTAAATTCGATCGCTTTGCACGTTTTGTGGCTGCAACTGTAAAACTTCAAATATTTGACACTAACGACCCGGATTTTTTACCATTGAAGCAGGGTAGCAACTAGCAGCAACAATTGGGATTAGCCTGTTTGTACCCGTGACACATTATAATGTCAGCGTTACATCACGACTAGCAAAGAATATTTA
>Ga0209671_1001511_pt1 | contig 19622 bp, 8 predicted proteins | sample WorMetHERISLAND2_2_FD_187401 | JGI IMG/M metagenome (GOLD analysis project Ga0209671, IMG submission 187401) | Marine gutless worms symbiont microbial communities from Max Planck institute for Marine Microbiology, Germany - Olavius geniculatus... | ecosystem: Host-associated > Annelida >...
AAACCACCATTCGATGACATATAGTCTCATTAATAAGTGTGCCAAAAATTATTATAATCGGACATTCATTGTTCAAGTTATTGCAAAAAATGTAGTCACATGCTTTTTATTGAGACACAGTGTACTATTATTATTATTGTAATTATAAAATTATTATGTGACATGTAGGCGATGGACGTCTGGGCGATGGGAGTAACGCTTTTCTGTTTCGTTTACGGTCAGGTACGTCGATACACGGTACAGACACATCGTTTGTTATGGCTTTAGTTAATTTTTTGGCAAACGTATCGCTATTGTAATAGTATGGGGTCAGCTCACAATGTAAGACCAGAAAATGGCAAAATGCAGAGTAAAAAGAGCGGACAGTGAAAAATGAGATAAAGAGGGTAAAATGCATCAGACTGAAGCCGGAACTCAATGTCTTATGTTTTGTTATAACGTGAGCAAAAACTGTTTTCTACTGACAAACTCATAAACACAGAGAAAAAGAATCGTTTCCTTAGTTTGTGGTTTTTCTTTTATATTTAAGAGAATTTTACAACGATGTTGCATATATACTACTGACAGTACTGAGATGATAAATGCGCGTACGACTGTAAGCTACCGAAGTTTTTTTTGGAAATGGTGTAAATAAAACAGACAAATTGAAAAAAATTAAGATATCACTTTTTTACGTTGGTTTTATACATTTGCTTATTGTTTTTGTAGCTTCCATTTCAAGACGAATACATTCTTGGTCTTCATCGAAAAATATTGAGGGACCCCGTAAAGTTTCCCGAACAGTAAGTTTGCACATTTATTAGCTTATACCCCATTTACACGAACATCGAGCAAACGTCGAGCAAATGTAGGCCCTATTTAAACTATACATTGCTCGACGTCTGTTTGACGTTTGCTCGATGTTTGCTCGATAATTGCTTGACGTTTGCTCGACGTCTGTTCCATGTTTGCTCGATCGTGTAAACGGGGTATTAGCATTAACAACGTCATTACGTCATTTGCTAGCTCTAAAAATTCTCAAAAATTTATTTGGAGTGAGCACAGAAAATTGGGCAGTTACACAGAAACTGTAGCAGTAAGCTTAACAGTGGTGGAGGCGAGGCAGTACGCTAACTAAATGTACATGTTTAGATATTTATTTGTCCACAAAAGAAACTTTTCTTGTCGGTTCGACATTGTGTAGAAAATTATTTGCAACGCACTGGTAGAAATAGTGAAACGGAATAGAGTAAGAAAAACTATTTTACTGCATTCATTACCGCAGACGTTGTGCTTACATTACGCTAGCTAAGAAGAGTTTGTAACTGTAATAATGTGAAAAAGACGTCCACTTCTTAGTGATTGGAATTGGGAATACTGTATTTTCTTACATCATTTTGCAGTAAACTGTGGCTAGAAATTAGTGTGGCGTGCAAAGTATGCTGTATGCAACTACAACAAGAAATGTTATTAGATTGTGACCAATCTAATGTAAGAACTTACTCCTCGCGCGCATTATTATTTCCTGTATTCTTCTAAGTGCTTTTTCGTTTCTTTCAACTTGTATTAGAGACCCGGCGTCAATTTGAGACCGGACTGATATTATACTAATAGTGACTGGCGTCGAAGTTGTTATTGTAAATTGTCTTCCCGTCTATCAGGCACCGTGATAAAAATATGACGCCTCAAAGATAATGGTGTCTCGACCTTGACCTTTTGGAGTCACGTGACGTCGTCGGTCACATGACCATTCGACGCGCGGTGGCCGACTTCCTATCCGTAGTGACCATGAGTCTATCTAGCACCGTTTTGGAGATATGGTCGTTTGAAGTTCTTAGAGGAGGGCTCTTCCAGGAACAGAGGTCGGTCATCGGTCGGTCCTCAATATTACACTGATCTCATATACTTTTCTTCGCTACGTTAGGAACGTAGCGCGCGAGGAGTAAAAATACTGACTAGTCACCAGCGCCGACATATTGTGCGGCCGTCCATTTGACTTTTGATTAAAGGAGCTGAAAAATAGAACACCAGTTACTTCTGCCATCACGACTGTTTACACCGTTTTTTTGTTTTTCTTCGCCTTTTTGTTTTCGAGTTGGGAGCCCATAGGAGACAGACAGCCAGCCAGACAGACGGACAAGACATGCACGTAATGCGGCCTGTTGGGACGACCGTGTAGTGAGATATAGCTGTTACTGCATTCAGTACTGTAGAAGTATTGTTTAAGTAAGTAAGTGAGTAAAACATAAATTTCTAGCGCATAACGTTAAGAACTTTTTGTCCATATGTGTGTTTTAATCTACGGCAAAAACAATGCAGCTTGCAGAGTGCAAGTATAAAAATCAATTTTAATGTTTAGTGTATTTGCAGGCCCGAGGTTGGACGCTTGCTACAGAATCTGATCAAGAAGATGATGACAAAGGAACCTGTTTATCGCATCACGCTGCCTGAAATTAAGGTTCTCGTCAGCAGTTTATAATAATTTTTTCGTCTGCATTCTCACGTTAGTCAATCTGTGGTCTATATTTAGCTCAGAGTCAACTTAGCCTTTTATTCCTCCGGAGTAGGTAAAGTGTGTAGATGTGATGGACGGATAATCGTAATCTACTTGTAAATAGTGTTATGTTTTAAGTTGTCAAATTACAATCTATTAGGAAATGTGGCGCCAGAACTCCCAGGAAATTTCGTGGTCGAACAACTAGCCAGAACATACAATTGCAAACTGTAGCCAAATCGTCTGTACCATGCAGCCACAGGGCGAATACAAACGAAGAGTTGGGTGGACTTGCCACAGCGATTCTGCCTTTTGCCAAATTATTTTGGTCTTTGTTTTAAAAATTGACGGCCATGCTTTCCTTATTTTGAGCTCGATTTGCTAATAAGGTATCACATTGTACTAATGCAGTGGTCGTGTGAGGTGTGTGAATATGTCGGCAATGTTTGGCTTCAGGTGCATTCGTGGATAACGTTGAACGGTCAGCTGCCGATGCCTTCAGAGGAACAAAACTGCCAAGTACTTGTCACCGTCACTGGCGATGACGTCACCAACTCGGTCAAGGTCATACCCCGCCTGGAGACCTTGGTTAGTTTGCCTCAGCGCTGTTGCTATAGCAACGTGCTTAAACTAATGTCCTTCTTAGAAACGTATTCAAGTGAGTAAGTAATTAAACATTTCTAGCGCACCTAAAACCAGCTGAGTTGACTTAATTTGTCGCACTTTACCAAAGTTTACAATCGCCATGCAAAGACTACACGAACTGGTCGGTGATTCTTGAGTTCTGTTTAAGAAAGGCAGATGAACTGAAGAAGAAAACACCTATTTGGAGAAGAAATTCGTTTTCCACCCAGATCACTTTTGGCCAATCAACTGATGTGATTGATTAAAAAGTGGCTATCAAATTGGATGCAACGTAACGTGTGTCAATATATAGCGTTGTAAGCGGTTACAAACAAAGTTTCTACAAACACTTTATACAGTCGGTAAGCTAGCGTTTCGTGATGCAGTAGGCCTATATGACGATAAGGATAAAAAGTCATAAGACACGTTTTAAAAGAAAAAGACTGTGTGCGATCTGAAGTTCATGGCGACAGCAGAATGTGGATGTGCAGTGGCTCTTGAGTGTCGTGTTTGTAGGCCTGTTGCTGTTACTACCTAGGTCAACTCAGCCTGACCGTCCCTTCATGGTACTACTGCTGTTGTTTGTTGCTGTTCGTTTGACTAGATCCTGGTAAAGAAGATCCTACGACAGAAGTCGTTCAAGCATCCGTTCAGTCCATTCCGAGATCCCAAAGTCCGAGAAACCTTCGTCTCATTATCATTCGCCGAACACCGCTCCTTCTCTGCGCCAGAGTCATACGATGGCGTCCAGAAAAGGTAACATAACGTTTTTTATCAATAACAATTTTACACAAAAATGAAAAAAACTCTAAACTCTTGTTTATGTGTACACAAAAGCACGCTCTTCGTGACCTGTCCATCTGAGCGATAATGTATGCACTATGCATATGGCCTACATATCTAAGAGCGGCCGATGACGCTATTCAACGAGCGGCGCCAATGTAACGTGAAATGTGTCCCGAGCTGCAAAGTCCCTATTGCACGGCTAATCAGCCTGATTCCCATTTCGTATAGGCCTACCTCAACCAGACACCCTGATTCTCTTCTGATTTTGGCGCTACATAAATACGTACTTGCTTACTTACTTACTTTCTTACATTGCGAAACCACGGATACTGGGCCAGTAGCCTATAGCCCAGTGCATCGCGCGGTGTATTTCTTTACGCCCCATGTATCACTGGTACTCAGTGCACCTGCCCACGGAGGGATGGCCAGACTGGGTTGATTTGGGTGACTGGTTGCACACCAAGATAGTTTACGTGCCCAGTGACAGTGTCACCCATACAGATACTAACTGGGTCCGGCTTACGTACAGTAAACTTAGTCGACTGAGAATAACCAACACCGTGCAACTACAGCAGTGTAGCCTACAGTATTGAGATGTGAATGTTGTCGGTGTCGTTGCAGGAGGTGTTCATTGACAGAATGCTCACTGCCAAAAGTCGTCGAACAATAACGCGATGCCGACGTCGTTTTTTCTGCCCGCAGAAGCGACGGCAGCATTCTTTTTATTCATTCTTTTCTGCGGTTCACAGAAAAAATTTCGTGATGATCACTAAGTTTTTTTCTCTGAACCGCACACTTGACTTGGTGAAATTTTGCATTAACAACTTCTCGATGCCTATTGAATATCAATTGATCATAGGTCAAAAGCAAGGTCACATGGGGTTTTTGTTTTTGCGTGTTTTTGTGTGCATGATACTGCGTATACCCCCGGGCAGTACTTAGTCTTGAGCAAAGCTTGACAGTCTTGCTATTGTTATAATCCGCCGCGCTGCAGCCAGGAACCTGATAACGTTGATATATCATCGGCAGGTTGATTGTGTAGCCTAAACCTACAGGCCTATAATATAATACCTAGGCCTGTATGAAGCTATCTATTTTTGTATTCCACTAGTGACTATTTTGTGCTTTTTGTAAGCTGAAATGGTCTTAGGCTACCTGTGTTGATTTTAATTTTGTAAAAAGGCCCGCTTGTGCTCTGTTCTTCCTCCTGGAACAACTGGTCCTAAGCCGGGAGCAACTCCTCCTCCCAGACATAAAAATGTTTTAGGCCCTGCATGATGTTCAGAATAAAAAAGACTTGCCGTGCAGGCCTCATCAACATGTCACGTCACTGCGTTTGCGTAACGAAACTGCAGGGTCCTCAGCGGTCATCTTGGTATAGGACTATACAAAACTACCAGGTCAACTTAGCCTTCTATCCCTCCAGGGTAGGTAAATCGAATAGTCCCACCGGCCGGCGTGGCTGGTGTTAAGGCAGGGCGTGTTCAGCTGATCTCATACTGCAGGTAGCTTTGAGCTGCGTAGTTGCCTATACTGAGATGGGTTCAGTCTGTAGGCTATTTAATCAGTTTGCCCGTTCCTAAGTCCAAGTCCAGTCTGACGCCGACCGACCTACCGTGTCCTCGTGTTCTCCCCGCACGCAGAGATATGTTATATCATCATATCGCACGAATATAATAATTATTCGTTTATATTATTATGCACTGCATTCACAACACTGTGCCGTTCTGTTGCTGTTAAGTAGCCTACATATGATCATATACACTGTGTCTCAAAAAACATCCCGGATAAAAAAAAACAAAAATTATCAGATTCTGATAATTTTTGGTGTGAATATTCCTGACACAACTTGCCATCAAATGACTGTTCAGTTTTTCACCTCGCCCAGTGTCTGCTTCTGCACTACCTAGAGAAAGAAAACAAGTGAAATAAGTGTTGAAATATACAAAAAACGTGAAAAAAATCCCCAACATTATTGACCTAACTTTAAGCATGATTATCAGATTTCAATGGGCCTAATTGGCACAAATATTTCTGACACAACGGGCTATTAAATTACTGTTCAAGTTCCAACCTCACCCAATGTCTGTTTCTGCACTACCTGGGGAAAACAGACCAAGCAAAATACGCGTTGAAATAAATGAAAAACGTTGATAAATTTCGTCTATCCATATCTCTGCCCCCCCCCCCAAGAGCCAGTCGATTACCAGTTTTGCAGCAGTGTTACCAAATGACGTTTGGGAATGTTTATAAATTCAAGAAGCAACTGGTGAAGTCTGGATTAGTCTGGAGCATAACATTATCGATACTGCTGTCATTGAATGCAGAAATCGTCTCCATGCCTGTGCTTGCACAAAGGACCAACATTTCGATCAATTTTATTGCAGACAGCTAAAAAACGAAACAATTGGATAAAGTGTCAGCCAAAGTGTCAAATGTGTTTTGTTCTGCGTTATTTAGATTAAGCATGATTATCTTTAGGTAAAAATGCAATATTTCGTTGGTGCTGATTTCCCCAGGTAGTTCAGAAACAGACGATGGGTGAGGTGGGAAGCTACATAATGATTTGATGTCCAGTTGTCTCAGGAATATTCTTACCAAAAATTATTAAAATCCGATAATTCTTTTTCAAGTTATAGTCGAAAATGTTCGGGATGTTTTTTTTGAGACACAGTGTGGTAACTAACCACTGTTCAAGTCTGACAACTAAGTTTGGCAATAGTCTTAACGTGTGTTGATTTGTTAGCACAGAAGCTAGGCCTACACGCGGTCTTTTCAGGCTTCAGCTGATCTGATCTCACGTTTACGCTAACTGTTGCAATAAATAAACACTATATGCCTAATACACACACAACAAGAACGCCAACATGTTCCAAACCGTAAATACTGTTAATACAGTTGCAGACATAAAAGGCACATAATAAAAAAGATATGATGTAACACGTAAGACTTTCTGAGAGATAATAACTGTTACTCTTGTTTGTCGCTATTCAACTAATCATTTCTGAGCTGATGCATGCGCTATCCAGTATGAATTCATTGTTGTAAACGGCCAAACTAAGACTTCTAAATTTCACAAGGTAGTGTAGCAACAATATTAAGGTGAGGTAACCTAAACTACCATAATTTACGTCAAGTTTCTTCTTGATGCTGTGCCAAAAATTATCAAAATCGGCCAACGTTTCACGGAGTTATTCAAAAAATAAAACTGGCACATTTTTATTGAGACACCATGTATATGCAAATTGGCAGTCTCGATTGCTGCATCAGAAATACCCCGGGAACAACGAAAACAGAGCTTACAGGACGAACGTGTACTATAGTTCTAGTGTCATAAATTCGAGTCTCGGTCACTCGACAAAAGTGAGCGAGTGAAAGAACACCACTCTCGACTGACGATCAGGACACCCCAGCGTCTGCAGGTTGCGCTTCTTGGCAGGGGACTGAGGCGGCCATACGTTTCCGTGACATCGTGTACATGTGACCACAACACGAAAGCGCGGCCACCACAGTGTACATGTCTAGAGATGATGATGTGATGAGGACATATGATAAACATCTACTTGGACACACTTGGTCGCGGCTTGCTGCTGTAGTCATACCACAAATACATTACATATTTGAACAAGCACCGAAGTAATTTGCTAACAGGCGAACTTGGTTTTCATCTCGATTTACCAATTTGGCTATTTGCAACTGCGTGCTTTGACCGGGGGCCCGACCCCCAAATCTCTCCTTCCCCTGGGGTCAAAGACCCAATATAACACAACATGTCATTGGACACATGCCAAATGCCATCTAAATCCATCAAACAGTTTAAGCAGGGGACACAAATGTTCCTGACAGACAGACGACAGACGGACAGAGAGACCACGCTAAGGAGAAATGTGTAGGAATAGGTGGAATCGCTTGCGCTGCAAGAGCCTATTAGTACATGCTAAAGCACCGTCGGCGTATGTACTTGCAGGTTCTAACAGTACCAGAAACATCAAAACTCTACCAACTAACTTAATTTGTACTACAAAGCTCTATGAATGTTGTTCCACCACTACGCTACAACGTCAACGATGTCAATACAGCTGTTTTGTTCCAGCCCGACATTTACAAAGTCACTCATCATGACTATTATTCTTAGTGGCGTAGTCAGAATCTGGATGTAGAAGGGGGCACTTAGGGTGGGATGTGCGGAGGGGTGTCTTCTCCCCACCGGAGAACGGGGGTCTGGGGGAGGGACTATGCCCCCTCCCAAGAAAATTTTCAATTTTTGTGTACGTGAAAATAAAGTGTTTTGGTGCATTTTGGCACTGTTTTGAGTAGCTGAGTAGGCTTCTAGAGAGGGCACGTGCCCCCAGTGCCCCCATGGCTACGCCAGTGATTTTTCTGCGGCCGTCCAAAAAGGCACATTAAGGGTCTTGACCATCCGTCTGTCCGTCCGTTTCTGCCATACGAGTTCACAACTCGAAAACCACAAGATGCAGAAAAACCAGAATAAATGTAAACGTTCCACACGACATGGATAATCAGTGCGCCCATTTTCAGCTCAGAAGCTCAAAGTCAGACTTAAGGTTAGAAATGCACCATGGATGGCCGCATAATGTGTTGGCACTTGGCTGACATACTTTTCTAGTTACTCTAGCGTTTAAACTCTGTTTAGTTTTTCTAAAAGTAATTCAAACAAAGACAGAACGTACCGAAAAACTGAGTTGGAAGGTTTTGGTGGAGGGATGTTCACAGCTTTCCATTGCGCTTCCAGCTTTGAGAAAAGACCACCAGCAAACTGTTAAGTTGTCAACAACCATAGATTTTTTTACACACGCAACACAGCAAAACACGTCAAATACTCACACCAAGGGGCGTCTATACTTCCCAGCACTTACAGCAAACCCCAACCGACCCTTTCACTTGAAAAACCCCCCTACCTTTCGTTGTTGAAACATTTGCTACAAAATTTACGCAGTGAAGACGCACATGGCTTCAAAGCATGTCTGCACTGATTTGGCTGAAGGAATTCTCCGCATTAATTCCGGCTTTTCATTCATAATTCAAGTGGAGCAGCTTAAATTTAGGAATTCTTGAAGCAGAATTTTCTACAGAACAGATGCATTTCCTATCGTCCAATCAACACTGAAGAATCAAACCCATAATAAATTATATTCAGAACTTTTGCGTGGAAAGGTATGAAAACACACAAGTGGTACTTGCACTAATACAGTACTAATAGAGTCGTGTTGATATAATATTCACCTCACGCTGTTTTAGCTTTTCGATTTTGTCCTGGCATAATCTCAGACGAGTCAGATAAGTCACAATTTCCCGCATCCGTCTTTGGTCTGAGGAAACACAGCAGTCACAATAGTTGTCATATTTAATCTTCGGCAATATATACTGAATTTGCAAAATCCTACAACGTTGGTCCGATCAGGTGTCATCCTCTGAAGAGGGTGAATTGCAAAGCAATTTCATTGATCTTAAAACCAGTCCATTCAAGAACGACCTGTATCTAACTTCTTTGTGGTCGATCATTGTATGACTTGGTGAAAGCTAAAAAAGTACCAGTAAATGAAATTACAACAAGATAATGTTCATACGAACATGGAGTCTGTCCAATGCATTTCGATAGTTTACAGCATATGTCCATATAAATATAATTAGTGAGCTGCTTAGACTAGTAGAAAAATAAAAAAGTATAATTTTAAATTGTACAGCAGCAATGTTATTGTCATCCTTTGCTATTAATATAACTAAACACTTGACGTTGTCAGTCACGTGACCATTCGATTCGTCACCAGTGCATTACTATAAATGGTCCATTGCGACCATGCGTCTATTTGCCACCAATATGGAGATATGAAGCCTCAAACGTTGGACGGACACACGGACGGACGGATGGACGGACGGACGCTCAGGTGATTTTATACTCTGTTCAATGCCATTGCATTGCATTGGACAGACAAAAAATTCCGTGACGTGGTCCTTCAGAGCTATCTCCTACAGTGGCTAAAGGTCCCGTTGGAGGTATCTTCCCAGTCAAACTGCTTAGCTATACATGTAAAGCAACTTGTAATTTGCCACAGCAGCAGTGAGCAAGACATACAAAGGTACTGAACGATCAAACGTAGGTAAAAACATTCAAAATACAAAAACAGGACATGGTTAAGTCGTGAAACCTGGTAGCTTAGTTTTTATGTATAAATGTCTTACAATCGACCTATAGACTGAAATGCTACTAAAAAACGTACAAACCTTCTTCACGCTGTGAGTCCTGATTGTAACGCAACGACCGAGTTGTGTCCCATTTGCCAGTCTTCGTTGTACTACGAACATAACAAGACATGAATGCATGCAACAACCACAGCATGCTTATTAATCAGGTCTGTCTAAAAAGCAAAATGGATAAAAGCATTAAAATCCACAAAATCCACTGGCTAAAAAGCAAAATCCAGCCTCTATATAGTAAAAAAATCCACTAAATCTATAAAATTTACTCCGGCAAAAAAGCGAAATTCATTGAAAAGCAGAGTCCATGACTAAATAACAAAAGCCAACTCACGAAAATAGCAGCTCTTCAAGTGTCCTTGTATTCTACAATAGCTACTTATTACTTAGTTATTGCAGATGTGTAACCTGAAGTCCGGCGCATCGAGGAGAATGCCTTGGGGATCAATTGTTACCTTCGACTTGCGTGCTGCAGCCTTCTTTGCTAAACACAACAAACGTCACGAGTTGGCAAAATGACACACACATACCGTAATCAGAAAACACAAAACTAAGACACTTTTATTACAGTTCTGAATTCACTGCATGTGTAACTTCACGACAACTAAACAAATATTAAAAAGCTAAACTATAAAAAATATCACACTAAATCTACTTTGACACATGTTGTCTTAGCATCATAGACAGTAAGCTGTCCAAAACGATTAAAAATGGTGGAAAAAACCTGTAAACCTACCAGGAAATGAATCAACCAGTTATGCTTGGACTTGCTTATTTAATTGTGCCGCGCACGTAAATGAAGTAGGCCTAATTACGTAACATCTTACATTATTATGTAATCATTACGGCGTTTATTTTGGTACCAGATGGCTTTAATTTACTAAACTATCTGTATGTATAGAACTGTAAATAGTCGCCATGTTTTCAGCGCAAGTCAAAAGTTAAAGTGGATTCCGGCTCAGCAAAAGTTTAGCCCTGAAGGCTAACGCTATCTCTTCCATGCAAATCAAACCAACTTTAGTCAGGCTAGTTCGGCTAAACTTTGGTCTAAGTAGGTACTTTTTGACTTAGACTTTCGCTGAGACTTTCGCTGACCCTAAACTTCGGTCTAAGTACCTACTTAGACCAAACTTTTAAAATCACTTCACTTTTTGACTTAAGTAAGTACTTAGACCGAAGTTTAGGCTCAGCAAAAGTCTCAGCAAAACTCTAAGTCAAAAAGTGAAGTCGCACACTGTAGAACGTGTTAAAACATACTTATTTCATGGCCATGATGCACGGCGTGTTCTGCCTGGACGTACGTGCGACATACAGCAGACGCTATCTGCAGTCATCACGCTTGAGTCCAGTGAGATTATGAGCATATAACACTCCAGACACTACAGTTAGAGATAGGAGGAATCTTTGGTCAGACCTTTAGAGTCTTCGTCATCTCCTAGTTCATCATCGCTTTCTCCGAACTTCTCATCGAACGTCGTTTCTCGCTCAGCAGTCAGTGCTTTCAGCCGGGGCTGTGGTCGACTCTAAGCAACACAGCCCAATGCTTTATAAGTTTTACTGATGAGTGACCGTCCTAACAGGCCACATTACAAGCTTTGCGTGTCCGTCCATCTGTCACGTACAGGCAGGGTGATGACTCAGAAATGAAAAAAACGTAAAAAAACCAAAACTGGTGTGAATGATCGTCAGACGTAAAAATTTTTAGTCCAGAAGGTCAAAGGTCAGAATTAGAGTTAAGGTTATGGTTTTGCAAACAGTTATCCAAACACAACTGCATAGTATGTCGACATTAGGCCAACATATCTTCATGTATTATTTTACTGAATATATTATTTCCAACGCAGTTCAACTGCATATTTTGGTTCTTGTAGTTTTCCAGTAGTCGCTCTCACCAATCGGAATACCTTCCTCTGGACATTCACAAGTGTGCTTTATATACTGTTTTCGTCGCCTACCTAAAACTTACGTCATCTTAGTGCCCCACTCCACTGTATTTGACCTACTTGTGCACTGGCTAATACAGTTGGATAGAATACGATGTTATTTGGCAGAGACACTAATCTACATATGTCTGGGCCTCCTCATGAAAAAGGAGATGACACTTTCGCAGCTATGCCGACTGACATCAAACAACTGCACCCACCTAGTTGCTACTGCTAGAAAAAATATTGCACACATTAAAATATGCACAAAACTTTACGCTGCGTAAAAGTGCAAAAACGAGCAGTGCATACTTCAGCTCTGAAGTCCGACATTGATATTCTGTGACTGGGCGACTGAAGCAGATCAGTTGAAGCACTTACACCGGATGCTATCTCATCCGCAGCAAATATGTCAACATTCACCTCACCTCTGTTGATACACATATGAGTATGATACAATATCAGCCAGATGGTATATCACCATTTTGTTATATACATCACGTATCCAAAAAACATACCACTTTTATTTAATGAGTAACTGCAGGAAAAATTGACAGTTTTAAAAACTGGCATGCAACATCATAAAGAAACTTGATAAAAACCTAAATGACTGCAGATTTGCCCATCTCACCTTAATACTAAATACTATTGCTAAACTACCTTGTAAAGTCATACTTTGGCTGCTTCCAACATTATACTAGGTAACGCATGCGTCAGCTCAGAAAATCACCAAAACCGCAAAATTGCACAACTGTCGATGGACAGATAAACCATCTCAGTATGTAACTAGCCACCCAAGTCAAGTCAGTCTGGACCAATTACTCTTCCATGGCTAGGTGCAATGAGTATCAATTAGTGATTCGTACCAGGAACCAGGTACCTGTACCTGGTTCCAAAATTCATTGCCCGGTTCCAAATCCGGGTAACTGGTATCCGTTTTTTGCACTGACTATACTGATGAAACTAATGAAAATCTTGCTACTTGCAGCCTTTGTGGCGAAATTCAGTACTGCAAGAGAGATTCAACTTCAGCCATTTTCATTGACAGACTATAGGCCTACATAATTATTTAGTATTAAAGACACATTATAGACGTTTGATACCTAAAAACCTAGCTTTGTGTAAAAAATATTGATTAATTATATGTGTACATATAACTTTATTGTCGTTTTTTAGCTGACCATACTTAAGTAACGGTCGAGCTATTGTCGTGGTTGTTGTCCGTCTGTCTGTCTACCCTGGCTAACGGGTAAGGCATATAGGAAAGCTTTTTATAGAAATAATTAGCTGTGTGTCTTATACTTGGGCATGCAAAATTTCAGCCATCTACTCCAAGGGGAACATTTTCAAATTGGGAACTGAATGAAGGGCGGTAGAAAAATAACGAAAAACTAGCTATACCTCAGAAACGATGAGAGATATGGCCTAGGTTACTACACCGTGTCTCAAAAAAACTAAGCAGATTTGTTTTTGTCAGAACTGCATCAAATTTCCACCGATTTTGATAATTCTTATAACACCTGTGTTCAAAATTGTCAGATGAACATCGATGAACTCGAAACGCGTCTCATCAACGAGTGGGCACAGTTCGACCAGTCGATCATTGATGCCGCGATCAGCCAGTGGCGCCGCCGTCTAAGCGCTTGTGTCCGTGCACATGGGGCACACTTCGAGCACAAGTTCTGACAATTTTGAACACAGGTGTTATAGGAACTTATAATTTTGCTAAATAAAGCACCTTTTGTTTATTGTGCGCTAATTAAGTCTTTAAAAGTTTATTGCACATAACAACATTCAGCGTTATGTAGCAATTTGGAACATTTGCGTTTAACACGGTAAGGTGATGACACAAATTAGGTGAGGTGGAAAATGAGTGCACCTTGCATATATTTGGATCGTTTGCCATCTTTCTGCCAAAAATTATCAAAATCGGTGGAAATTTGATGCAGTTCTGACAAAAACAAATCTGCTTAGTTTTTTTGGGACATGGTGTATAATTCACTAATAGGAAAAAGCATATTGGCTTTCATATGGCATAAAAATCATCAACCTTGGATGACCTTAAAGGTCACTGACAACCAGTACAGTCAGCTATCTTAGCGACAGCTGGGCTTCTTGTCTTTTACTTGTTTCAAAGTTAAAACCGGGTGCAGGTACCCGGGTAATTGCACCCGGGTATCCAGTTCCTATCAATGATAGCTAAGGTGTAACCAAGCACATAGCGTGATGCACTAGCACCACATCCATGGTTTCACAGTCTAAACCAGTGTCTGAATGAGTATACTTAAGAACAGTAGTGGTATGTACTCATGAACAGGCAGAGTGGCAGCAAATTGCAGTTGTGGCAGACAGACGACATCACGATGTGACAACAGATCATTGTAGACCGATGAATTGTTGTCGCTCGTGTTGTTGCTATTATTAGTGTCCGCTTTCACTTCAGACGTGCTGTTGGACGGCAGTTTGACCACGTGATCCCTCAGGCGACAGCCCTGTACAAGATATCAGTAACAACTCTATAAAAATGCATCGGACTCGTGATACTACAACACACGTACTATGTGCAAACTGTAAATTTCAAGGCCGAGAAATCTTATGCAGTGTGTAATCTGAGCAAAAGACACAGGAACGTCAGCATCAGGCTATTAATACAATCGTAATAAGAGGAAGGGGACAAAAACTACATCAATGATTGAGTTGCAATAAAAACTGCATTTTCAACACATGAGGATCGCTTTCTGAAGTGGTGACATCAGGAATGTGCGAAACAGGTGCCTCTGATTGGGTGCCAACAGTCAACAATGACGGTTTATACTCATTTTTCTCAAGTCCAAAAAATACAAAATCGCCTGTGATTATACAGCAAATTTCAATATGACAAAAATACCACTGTACGGTGCCTTTAGACACCTAATGAATGACAAAATTACAGTAAAATATGACAGACTATTATTCTACATGCTACTATTATATTTTATCTTTTCCTTATTTAATAACAATTATTTCATAAAGATACTTTTGAAAAAAATGACAGTCTACAAACTCTCAACAGTTATCCCATATTGTGGAAGCCTAATGTAGATTTAAAAAATTAAAAGTAGTAGTACTAACAGATGTAAACTAGCAGCAGTAGTAGTTGGCACCTTGTTTGGCTGAAGCGGATCAAATCTCTGCACTCTGAGTCCACAGCAAGGATGCTCGCCTGTCAGATGATTGGGTTCGAAGACGGCGCGCTCCGGGTGATAGCGACAGTTGGAATACTCAGTGCAAGGAAATGTTTCAAGACATCGCGAACACTCGAGGTAGTTGATGGTACCCCAGATGTACCAGTATACATCACTCCATGTTGTCAGCTGGTTCCGGGTCTCCAGTAACCACTCGCTCACATCCCACGTCGAGTCCATCTGATGCTTGTACGAGAACCGACCAAACCGATTTATTGTCATTCTGCCATTGCCGCCAGTCACGAAAACAAGACATCAAACTCAGGTTCATATTTTCACCAAATATTTTGAGCACCATCAACGCAGTGATGACAATGACAAAAAAGAGCTAGTAACGAATAAAAAATTTTAACTTCTCAAAACTTAAAGATTAATTAATTATTAACCACAATTCAAAACTAGAATGCCATCATTGTCCAAAACTCAAAAACACATGTTTTTGCTTAAAACTGTCATCAGTTATTGACTATTGAGCCAACAGCTATTGCAAATGCAGCAAAAATGCAATCAATAAATGTTATTTATCCACTCTTGCAGACAGATTACGATGTTTCAGTTCTCTAGAGAAAAAGATGATCAGTTTTTGTCAACAAATCATGTTTTGTTGACATGCATTTAGCTGCGCTGAAGAGTTGCTCACATAAAACAGATGTTGCAGGAACGAATCATATCGACTTTACAATGACTTCACAAAGATGTGACTTTAACTAAAAATTTAATGAATTAACTTTGTTAGTGTTAAATATATTGACGATTAACTGTGTCATTAATCGTTGATCTTCACAGCTGCAAATGATAATAAAAAATAAACAATCAGAAACACAAAGAAGCAGAATCATAACAAGCATTACCTGCTATGAACGCATTTCAGTTTGGTTTCCAGGCGCTTTGTTAGGACCTTTTTGCAGTGTACACATCTGCAAAACACAGCTCGTATCATATTACTGTTTAATAACAAGAAATTTGAGCAAAGCTCACGAGACGCGCGAAAGCCTACAGCATTTCCAGTTCAGTAGTTATAGTTTCGAAAATCGCATATCATTTGGACTCGGCCCATCAGGACCATAGTACACTTCGGCCATAGGCGCGAGTGGCGTCAGCGGCGCGGCGCCACCTTGTGAATGACATAAACTCTCACAGGCGAAAATGGCCAAAAATCAATAAAACGTCCTATTTTGGCGTTCAAGGTCATCCAAGGTCATTGAATTCAGCGCCAATCGATAGCCAGTGTACGATTTCCTATTAGTGATCAATAGTAACCTAGGCCTTATCTCGCACTGTTACCGAGATACAGCAACTTATTGGCCAAAAATCGCAAATTTTGCCTACCCCCCTCTCATTTAGCGCCCTCGTTCGGGGTGCCCCCTTCGAATTTATGAAAAAGCTTTACAGTTCCTGAAACTGGAGTCTTCCAGGCAGCCGAAAGTGAAGATTCGGTGATCCTAGCTTCCATCGTTTTTGACTGATCCACCCGTGTGACAGACAGACGGACGGACAGACAGACGGATGGACGGACGGACAGAATTGCGATGGCTAAGACGCGCTGAAAGCAGTAGCTGCTTTCGCGCGTAAATACCAACTATCTGATATTAAAACTAATTCACCAAAATGTTTTGAATGGTTTCCCACATTTTTTGGCTGCATAAAAAATAACACAAGTTTTGTACTCTAACTGTTAACAGAGTGCATTCTGACTACACTTGACACCATCACAAATTCTGCTTTACTTGGTATTTTGGGCACAATTTCAAAAATGCAAACATATTTATGGTTTTATTAATCAAACGAGTGCTAGATAAAATGTTCAGTCGTAGCGAAAACAATGTCAAGTAGATAACTATGTCAGCCCAATACTGACATATTAAGCAGGCATCCGTCTACATCTGCACAACTGTAGCCCTGTTCCTGACCTTCAACGTATTCAGCAAAAAATTGGTGCACAACTTCTACTGCTCTGGGAAACGTTTACAGCAATTCTGGTTTTTGTCCTCCTTCTTGTTTCTAGGTAGAAACCCAATATGGAATGGACGGACTGACAGCTGAACAGACGGGCAAGCAGGAGACAGACGGGCAAGATCAGTAATGTGGCTTCTTAAAATGGTTGCTCAGTAATAATACAAAGTAACAAACAAAACAACAATAAACAATACAACTTACAAAAATTTATAAAGCGCAGATGCGAAGTAAGCTTCTAATGAGCAGTAACAATGAGGCTAGTGAAAAGCAAAAAGAAAAGAATTTTTTTGAATAACGTTTAAAAGAGTCACTAATTTCAATGCAGGAAACACAGAGTGTGCATGAAGCGTCATGACTATAGACCTGTAGAGCGTTGAGGCATTCTCTGACAGACTGTTACTAGCATCACCAGCACTTGGTTCAAACAGCTTCTCGACTTTTTTAGCAAACAGTTTGCTAACAACATTACAACATTACAACGTCAGAACTCACCAGCATGTCACGGTTTCTAGGATTAAAGCTGTGGTTACATGTGAAATAAATATGATACACGAATTGCACAATTTTTTTTTCAGCACATAAAGATAAAATATGTCAACATGTAAAACTGGAAAAATACATACTCTCAATGCTGACATATTGTGCAGCCATTCGCCTGGCTATTTACATACAACCCTTACTTAATTTAAATTTCTAATTAAAGTCCACTTTATTTTGCCAGTGCATCATTCTTTAGTGAAAGTCATGTGTCTTATATCTAGGCGTGCAGAATTTCAGCAATCTAGTGCAAGGGGAACGCTTGGCTTTCTCTCTTACCGTTTAACCACTGTAGCACTTACTGACCTTCAAGTGTTCTCCTTGCACTAGATCGCTGAAATTCTGCATGCCTAGATTTAAGACACATGACTAATTATTTGTGTAAAAATTCTTCCCCTGAAACCTAACACTTAGCTACAATACATCTATTGATCACTAATAGGAAATCGCATACGCCCTTTCAGATGAAACAAAATTCACCGACCTTGGATGACCTTAAAGATCACTGACAACCAGTACGGTCAACCATCCTAGCGACAGCTGGGCTTCTTGTTGAGTAAAAAGCATATATGGGACAAACAGATGGACGGACAGACAGCCATACAATGTGCAAAACCCGCAATGCAGCCCATTAAAATGGCTGTGTAATAAAACATTTAAGCAGCAATTAAGTTACTTCACATGAAACCACGGGTGAATAAGGTATACGATGGCATGATGGTGAGGTCACTGTGTTGATATGCTTCATCCATATCCAGCCACAAAAATAACTGTGTAGTATAACTGGCTAAATAAATAGCTACCAACTAAAGCAATTCAGATAGGCCAACTCTCTGCAACTAGACATCACAGAGCAAAACCTGGTCTATAATCAGTTAAAAATGATCGTCTTTGGTACTACCTCGTAACTGGTTCCCAGTCGGTTCTGGTTGAAAATTAACTACACGTTTTTTTATCAAACATTTTGCGCTGGTACCGTGCATGTAGTCTTTGCTAGAGGTCTACTATCAAAAAATACACTAAACTCACTAAGGCCAATTTTCACTGTACTTGGCCTTTAACTGTTCAATTTGGCTAATTGGGTTTACCATTTCAACCTTCCAATATCACAATGTTTCAAAACAAAAAACCACACGATTCTTTGTAAATGAATAAAAAATTAAAAAAAACATATAACTATGTAATGTGATGTAATGTAACATGCCAGTAGCTTGAGACTAGTGCTACTAGTGAAAAATATCAGATTTATAGTATAGTATTACTTAAATATGAAAAAATACTCAAAAAAACCTTTTAAACTTGTCCTTTCTGTCTTTTATTGCATCCAGTTCATTGTGGTCAAACAAATCAGAAATTCTACAAACAAGCCAAAAACTGCAGGCAAAAAACACCAGAATTGAGTGAACACAATGACAGCATTGCTTAACAAGGACAGCACAAAGAAGAAGACTTAAGAACACTTGGAAATAAAGATATGGAGAAAGATATGTAAGCAGCAAATTTCAAATTCAGACGGAAGCAGCATGGCAGCATGGATGAAAAGTAGGGGTATGTGACCCATGATCCAAGAGTAGTGAGTGACATAGCATAGGTCAACTAAGTCAAATACAATTTCATTTCAGCTTGGTAAAAGCATATGTGTACAGTCTGTTAACCCAATAACAAAACCAAAAGCATGCAAAATCACCGATACGTAAATGACAAAGGTGAATAATAATATTCAAACATAACATTAAGGATTTAATCCTAAAAATAAGTGCAACTAGAAATTTGGGGCAAAGCCCAACGTGAGTCCGCCCGGCGCCCTAAGTCCGATTGGAAGGAAATTAGGGGTGGGGGTAAAATTTCCTCGGCACCAAAGTCACGTGGCCCGAACTCAAATGC
>Ga0209671_1001513_pt1 | contig 19606 bp, 15 predicted proteins | sample WorMetHERISLAND2_2_FD_187401 | JGI IMG/M metagenome (GOLD analysis project Ga0209671, IMG submission 187401) | Marine gutless worms symbiont microbial communities from Max Planck institute for Marine Microbiology, Germany - Olavius geniculatus... | ecosystem: Host-associated > Annelida >...
CTTTTTAGGTGAACAACTGAAGTTGAAGACCTGACTTTATTGTGATTAATTCTGTTGCAATGCATCCATCGTCATCAAACAAAACACTTTCGTCTGCACGTCGTGGGGTGTCGGAACGCGTTGCTGCATTGAATCGTCAGAAATCTTTCACAGCCGAAGATAGTGATGTCTTCTGCAGTGAGTTCAGAGTTGCTTATATTATCATAAAAATTGCAAGGTGTTGTCCGCCGTGAAAATTTACGGCAAATAAGTAGTCGATTTTCGCTATCTGCCGTGAATTTTCACGGAAGCTAGCATGAAATGGTTATCTGCCGTCAAAATTTATTGAAAATATATAGGCCTATCATTAGACCTATCTGCTGTGAATTTACACCAAAACAAAGTATAGTAAAATATTTGCCAGTGCTGTTTAGTACAGTATTATCAGATTATACGAACAATAATAGTAAGTTAGCAACTTCTGTAGCGGCAACAGCTAAGTCAGCGGCTTAGGGGTCTAGTGCTGAACTCTTGTCTATATTTTCGCCCGGACATTGGCAGTGAAAGAATTTTGCAAATCAGTCAGAATTGTGACCGTGGCAGATAATTTGCAACAAAACAACACTGAAATTTCTATCTTGCCTGAAGTAACTACTAGATACCTTGCATAAAGCCTGATTTCCACCATCACATTCCGCACTGTAACGCAGTGCAACGTTTCGCAAGGATTTTTACGCAACCAAATTGATGATGCGTAAAAAAGTATATTCCGTACCGTTCTGTAAGCTCTGTAACGGCATTGCAAGCCATTGTGGCACTGTTCCGCAGGAGATAGAAACTGTCTCTATTTTTCACGCAAGGACCATTGCGGCCAACCAATCACAGCGAAGCCATAGCTACGTAGCCCGCAACGGTAGGCCAATACAGCAAACGCTGGCAATGGCATGCAAAGGTAAAATTACAAAATTTGAAATAGATGCAGATATAGAGGGCCTACCGATACAGATTTAATTTAATAACTTGAACAAAACTAAAAGATTTTTTTGCATTTTCTGCTGTTCCTGCTGCAACTCCTCGCCTCTGCCCCTCCTCCGAACGGAAAGTTAGTGCTTGCATAACTTTTTCGTTCGTGCTTGCGTTGCGTTGCGTTGCAGTATGGTATGGTGTGGTACGGAACGGTACGTTGCGTTGCGTTGTGGAATGTGATGCTGGAAATTAGGCTTAAGGCTGGCAGAAAATGGTGAAAGAAACAAGTTAAGCTTTTCAACATGCAAATTTGTCTCCATGCTAAATTGTTATTATTAGGCTTTAATTGTAATTGCATGATTATTCGCTTATTTCTCAGCTTCGATCTATACGTTGCCGTACATCAATTTTCATGGCATATATCCAAACGCAAAAGATGCCTCTGTGAAAATACGTGGAAAATAAGTAGTCGATTATGGCTATCTGCCATGAATTTTCACGGCAGATATAATCTTCGATAAAATTTAATAGTGGATATCTGGAAGCAGGTTTGTGGCTCCTGTTTTTATTCAATGTATACAACTTTGAACACAAATTACAGCTAAAGTTTAACTAATGCTCATATCACATTACGACTTCTAGTATTTCATTCTGCTTTATAATTTGTAATGAAGATCCAGGTTACACCAAAACCCATCTAGATGTTTTTTTTTGAAACTGCTAACACAACAACTGGCACCACTTTGTCAGGCAACATGTTCCATAATTTGAGTAATGTTTACACTGTATTACTTTAGTCTGTAGTTGTAGGATATTAATGATGCATTACATGCTTTTTTACAGAGAAAACTAGTAATAAAAACTAGCATAGCTAGGGGATATTGAGTGCAACACATGTGATGGATTGTCCACATTGATGTGGACACATCCAGCCCACCACACTCTGACATTTTCACAGTGAAGTGAATTTTTCTTTATGCAGTGGCAGTCTAAAATGTGTTCTAACAGTTTTTCCTTATTATGGTGTGATATTGTAGTATTATTACTTGTAACTCTGTTATAATCTTTACTCTGTAGGCACTGGATGACTGATACAAGCTGTTAGTTAAAAGCTTAGATTTGAGTGAAATTTGGAGCTGTATTTTTCAGGCGTGTATGATGGTGATTGTCATTTTGTCTGTGTATGTAAGAAAGCCCAAAGTTGCCACGCCGGAGACAGCTGCAAAGTTCCCGGGAAAGTTCTCCATCTGCCGAAAGAAGACGCACGAAGTCAGTTGAAGCTGCTTCACGGCGTGTCAGAATGACAGGTTTGCACAGTGCAGTTACAATTGCAATTAAAAGATAAAACAATGGTTATTGAATCTATTGTTATTGATAGTGAACAGAAGAATGGTGACTGATGTACGTTACAAAAAGTCAAGAAGCACCTTGACAGTGCTGACGCCAGCTTTGACCAACCCATCACCACTTATGTAGCACAGAAGCACAGACAGTTTCAAACGCACTGCAGCATCAAATACTAATAGATTGCAAACAAAAAGGTGTTCAATAAATGTTGAAAAATGTCAGCAGAGAGTGTCTAGTCTCTGGATGAAAACAGTTTAGCTATATATTTAAGTTAAGTTTTTTTCATGGTGTTTTGTAGATGCTAGTGGCCACAAATTCCATGCTGCAGTTTCGTCCAGCAGCGGAGCTATGGCTGATGTGGCTGGTGCTGTCACTATGTTCTGTAACCTTCCCCACGACACAGTAACTGCTGCATCCTCCATCACTCACAGTCATAGGTCAACCGATACAGCAGCTTCAGCCAGTGAGCCCCCAGCTCTGCCGCCTCGTGCACCAATATATAGCAAAACTCTTAGCAGTCAGTCAAGTCGAAAGCCGCGTTCACGATCCTCTGATCCCAGGCCTTCTGGTCTTAGAGTTTCGGATATGCGATCTTCCGGTTCCATTATTTCTCCACGCACTTCATCTTCCGAGTTGCTCGACGATACCCTAGATGTTTTTATTCCGTTATCCGGTGACGAGCAAATAAACGATGATGATCTTGACTTGACGGTTAGTGTACCGGACAAAATTGGTCATCGGAAGCAGTTTAACAGCAGTTCCAAGTCTGAGCAGACAATCTCTGTTAGCATTTCAACTGAACTTCAGGAACATCTGAAAAGTGATGAGGGCAATGGACTGGATGGGGTGGTTGGTCTGGAGGATGAAGCTAATGATTTACAGTCTCCAACACTAACTAGTTCTGAGCAAATGAGTTTTGCAAAAGTTTCGGCTGACAGTGTACAACGTGTCCATGATAATGAAGTGTTGGCTGAAAGTGCAGAGGATCGTGACGAAAATGCCAGAGATGTTTCGGAGGATCGGCGTCAGCAGATTTCGAAGCGACCGCGTCCAACTGTTGGTCGACAACTGACGCGGAAGGAGACAACAAAACTGTCACGCAAACTGACACGCAAGATGTCGTGCCGACAGCAGCACGCGCTGATGATGGCTTCCGAGTTTGATGAGTTTGATGAACTTGATGTAGTCGTGGAAATGGGCAACATCAACGATGATGATGATGATGATGATGATGGTCAAAGTCTTCCAGCTATTGTTAGTGATAGTGAACAGAAGAATGGTGATGAAACATTACAAAATGTCGACCAGCATCTGGACAGCACTGATGACCACCGTATTACAACCAAACTGCAGTATGACCAACTCCAGGTTACATCATGTGATTTATTGCTTTATTGTTCTATGTTTGTGTTTATTTTTTAGTTTTTTTGCATTATTTTTAGCATTTTTATTGTGTTTTATTGTTGTGAGCATGTGTGTCTGACAGATGTTGAGAAATTGCTTTAACAGCATCTTTTGTTATCGTGCAGCAGATTAATAGCTTTCGTATTTTGCTGTAATTATAAGTAACCTGTCTGTTTTTTTTTGTTTTGGTTAGTTGGTCGGCAGGGTCTCCAAACTGAATCATTGCATTGATGGGCACTATGTTGCTTCTGTCTAGCATATTATCAAGTATATAATGCAACTACTGCAGTTTCTGAGGTTTGCTGGAATTTTTATGGTTACTGAGATGATCAACCCAGCCAAAGCTAGTAAAAATATGTTCAATTGGTTATTTTCAGTAATTGAGAAATTTCTGTTAGGTTGAGATGGAGACTGGACAGATTACAGAAGAGTTAAAGGGTGCAGAGATGACGACAGTGCAAAGAATAGCTAATGAGCTGCTCACCACTGAACGAACGTATGTGAAAAAGCTGTACCTCATTGATCAGGTAACGTTTTAACTTGATTTATTTACAGCTGTTTCACGATTAATTTTTAATCACATTGATAGTATGGTTGATTATTTTTGTCACTTGTTAGGCCTAATCCCGGTTTCGTTGCATATCTAGTTTATGTTTCAGATAGGCACGATCAAACAACAGAAGGTGGTCTTGCTGATGAAAAATGGTCACTTAATTTGTTTTATATGATTGTTGCATAATAACCTTACTACAATTACTTGAACATTATTGACAGTAACATGGTTCCTACGGTCAAGGGAAGTCAGGGAAAGTCAGGGAAAAATCTGAGGATCAGAGAAAGTCAGGGAATTTGACATTCCAAAGTCAGGGAAAACTCAGAGAGTCAGGAAAAGTCGGGGAATTTAAAAGTACCAGGGTGCAATAGTCAACAAAGATGCAGAAAAAATTTTGAACTATTGTACTCACACTGTGTACAACAGCTGAAAATATTTCCTACTTGCTTTGCTTGCAGATTATTTCTACCTCCAGTTTTAAATTTGTTCTGCTGCCATTGTTTTTAGCGTGATTGCAAACAATTGAAAACCGACATTGTGTCGGTTTTCACGTGAACAAATTAGTCAGGGAAAATGATTCATTTTGTCCTGGAAAGTCAGGGAAAAGTCAGGGAAAATGAATTCTGCAGAGTAGTAGGAACTATGCAGTAATTTGGGCCTTATTATACATGGAAATGAGAGATTTGGGAGCTTGAATCTTCAATCTTCAGCCAAAACTTTTAGTTGCAAATTGCCGCTGTCACCAAGCGAATAGAAATAAGGATAGATTCTGCCTTTTCCCAAATTACTCTAGACTTCTCTGTTCGTTTTTTTGCACTAATTTTGATTTTTACTTTCATCAAAGTAAAGCAAAGAAGAAGGGTCTGGATTCCTAGAAATACGAATCATTGATTTTGATGAAATTTTATCCTGGAGGGATTGGGCATGGCTTTGAGATGAAATGGTTAGATTTTTGGTATTAATCCAGTTTCCTTAGTTGATCAGGATTATTAATTCTGGATTTTTCGTCATTAGGAGATAGAGCTATAATAAATCTTTTGTATTTGTGGAGGTTTGAGATCTTCGATCACTTCTAGTTTCAGTGTATTGCCTCAGTTTGTGGATGATGAGATTGTGCTGGTGAGTGCAGATATTTCACTGGGAGATCATCCGGCAGAACCGAGCATTTCATTACTTTCCCGACGATGTCGTGCCGCAGATGTTCTGTAACGTGAAGAGCATATATCAGTTTCACAATGACTTCCTACTGCCACAGCTTGAACAACGCATGGAGTCATGGTAATGACAACAACAGCACCAGCCGCAACAACAGTAGTAGTTGTACTAATAGTAGTAGTAGTCGTAGGACCTAGCAGTAATTACTATTAGCAGTAGTAGTAGTGATAGGAGCACCAGCATCACTTTTTAGGTTTGTGCTGATAAAAGCAACATATGGGGCAGCTGTCCCCCCTGTTAGCTATAGAAGCCTACTCAGTTACTCAAACTAGTGCCAAAAATGCACCAAAATACTTTGTTTCACACATATAAATTGAAAGTTTTGGGGGAAGGGGGCACAGCCCTCTCCACAAACCTCTTTCTGGGTGGAGAAAAAGCATCCCTCCCCACACTTTATTACTCAAGTGCCCGCTTACATTTAGATTCTGGCTATGCCACTGCTAGAAGATAGGCAAAAACTGGAACTGGGTAGCTGTCTGAACAAGTTCTGAGCAGATTCTGGTAAAATTTTACGAAGGGCTGGAAAGTGACCCCAGTGCTAACCATTCAGATTTTGGTAGTCGTCTATTACAGGATTTGAATTTGGGTTTTTTGAATCAGTCTAGTTGATCCAAGGGCAGGAATTTTTTGATAGAATAGTTCACTGTATTCACCAGGTGGCAGCTATGTTCTCGGCTGACGTTTAAAATCTCTGATTGCTTCTGGTTTGTCTGTGGCTAGGAAATCTTCACCATACATTGGTGACGTAATGAAGAAGTTTGCTCCATTCCTGAAATTATATGCAGACTACGTCAAGAACTTTGATCATGCGATGGATATGATCAATACCTGCATTGACAAATCTCCCGAGTTTGCATCTCTACTGCAGGCATTACAGGTTGGCAAATTTTTAAAAATTAGTACGATCAGAGTAGAAGGATCAGAGTAGAAGGTGGTTTTGTTTTCAGGTCTGTTTGGTTGTTTGTTTTTTTTCCATTTGTCTATCTGTCTGTTAATATACTAGAAAATTTTTGAACAAATTTTGATTAATTGTTGAAGATGTGGGGCGCCTGAGCCAAGGTACAGTTGATTTGGTCATTATCTGGGTATGTAAAACAAGAAATTTGAGCTAATGCTCACGAGACGTGCGAAAGCGTATAGCAGTTCCAGTTCAGTAGTTTAGCTGAAAATTGGGGTGTTCACGCTAAGTTAATATACAAATATCAAATTCTCTATCTGTATTGCATAACAATAGTAGCATGGCGCCACCTTGTGAATGTGTCACATTTGACTTGTGTCGCAGCCTGAAGTCGCCAAAAAATCCATAAAACCCCCTATTTTGGCGTTCAAGGTCATTCAAGGTCATTGAATTCGGCGCCAATCAAGAGCCACTGTACGACTTCCTATTAGTGATTAATAGTAACCTAGGCCCTATCTCACTCCGTTACTGAGATACAGCGACTTATTGGCCAAAAATCGCAAATTTTGCCCAACCCCCTCTCATTTAGCACCCTCGTTTGGGGTGACCTTCTTTGAATTTATGGAAAAGTTTTACAGTTCCTGAAATTAGAGTCTTCCAGGCAGCCGGCGGTGAAGATTTGGTGATCCTAGCTTGGACCGTTTTTGCTTGATCCACCCGTGTGACAGACAGAAAGACAGACGGACGGACAGACGGACGGACAGAATTGCGATGGCTAAGACGTGTTGAAAGCAGTAGCTGCTTTCACGCATAAAAATCATTAGACCCACAGGGCCCTTAGCCCTGAGCGAAACACACCAGTTTACACTGCAAGACCTTGGATATAATGCTTTTGCTCATATTGATTGTGCCTACTTGCCAAAATGACATGTTCTCTGCTATTGCAAGAAACAGTTGCCCGAAACCATTTTGATGTGTGTTTTAGCTTGTGTGGCATGTCCTCTGTCTATTGCATAAAACTATCATGTGTGTGTCTCGGCTAGTGTAACACATGCTTTATGTTGCAGAACATTCCTGAGTGTGGCCATCTGACACTACAGCATCACATGCTTGAGCCAATCCAGCGTGTGCCAAGATATGCACTGCTGCTCAGAGGTCATCCTACTTCTTAGTAACATTCATTAGTAATTCACAAACCTTCTTTGAAATTTACCTAAGACTTTTCTAAGACCTCTTTAACTTCTTCGTGAAGTTAGCATGTTGCAGTAAATATGTTTTGCTTGTAATTATTTGGTAAACCACACTAGGTCATATTTCTTACCACAAAATAACGTCTGTTCCAAATTAGTCTTTTGCCTTTGTTATTCTTGGTGTTCGTTGTAATTTCAGACTATCTGAAGCACTTGGATGCTGACTCCGATGATCGTGAAAATACTAAAAGTGAGTTTTTTTCTCTTTTCAGTATAATATGGTTGACTTGTTGTACCAGCCTAAGGTCTGAGTAAACTGCTCTATTTGCTGTTCTGTTAAGCTTACCTGCAAGGCAAATAAATGACAGTGATAAATAATAATACATTATTTTATTATTGCAATTTACACTTAATTGTAATATCATTTACTCTCAATTTGTGTTTATCGGTTGACAGGTGCTCTTGCACTAGTGTCTACGGCAGCCGTTCATTCAAATGAAGCTATGAGGAAGATGGTAACCCATAATTTTTTGTTATTTATTGCATATTTAGCATATCTGGGTAATAATTTTAACATAATTGTTGTGTTGCTGACTATTTCATTTGCTGCTTCAGATGCTATATTATTTTAGTTACGATGTAGAATAAGCAGAAAAATATATCAGATTTTCTTTGATGACATTAATTCTATTGTTGCCATTCTTTTTATTTTTGTTGATTTCGGTGTCTGGCTTTAAGTGAACTAGCTCTGGAAAAGGGTTGTTTAAACAAAAGCCAAAAGTGCTTGTGCTAGTAATATAGTGGTGATACTGTGAAACTTCTGTTGACAGGAGAAGTTTCGTAAGCTGTTGGATATAAACGAGAGTCTCGGAGAGACAGTTGATCTGATTAGTCCGACGCGGGAGCTGATCAAAGAGGGAAAGATTCTGCGCGTCGCTGCACGTGATGGCGGCAAATATGAAAGATACATGTTTCTTGTGAGTTCAGTTTTTGTGAGTGAGTATGAGTACTTATATCCGGCACACTTGAGTAAAAAAGTCACAATGCACCACAGCCTAAACGAACAGATACACCTTAAATAGTTGTTTATAATGTTCAAAAGTAATGTCTTTCTGTCGGATCTAAATTGGTAGGCTGTTTCATAGCCGTGGTCCAGCTGCTGTGAAGCTCCTGTCATCGATCTGTGACTATGTCCTTGGCATGGTACACGTGTGAACGTCTGATGACTTGAGGTGCTGACGTCCCACCTCAGTAATGAGCTGACAGTTCTCTGACAGGTACGGTGGAGCAAAGCCATGCAGAGACTTGTACACCAGCACTGCCAGTTTGAAGTCAATTCTCTGCTTCACAGGCAGTCAATCAAGCTGTCTGAGCACTGGAGTGATGTGGTCACATCGACGAGCTCCAGTGACAAGTCATGCTGCTGTGTTCTGTACCGACTGCAGCTGTTGGATCAGACCGCCATAGATGCCATACAGCAGTGCCTTACAGCAGTCTGTCGGCATGACATGAACGACTGAATTAGCATTTTCTTGGCATCGTCTGACAATGAACGCGCAATCGTTCATAGCTGACGCAGCTGGTAGTAGGCCGAACGACAGACTGCAGTGACGTGGTCAGACATCGTTAAGCCACTGTCAATGACCACTCCCAGGTCACGTGCTGAGTCGAAAACCTTGATGGATGTTGACAGGACTGGAACATCTTGAATGTTGAGCTTGAGCAGTTGGTACTCAGAGCCCAGCCACAAGACTTGCATTTTGGCTGGGTTCAGTCGCAGTTGACTTGAGCTCAAACAGGCTTCGACATCGTCAAGACAGTGGGAAAATCAGTCGACTGCCGCCGCAGCGTCATCAACTGGCGTGCTGGTGTAGATTTGACAGTCGTCAGCATACTGACGCAGGATGAGGCCGTAATTTGCCACCACTCGACTGAGGTCGGCCATGTACAGAACGAAGAGCAGAGGGCCTAAATCAGACCCCTGCGGAACTCCGAACTGCACTGACTGTGTCGGTGACAGCTGACCACAGTATGCCACTTGCTGACTTCTGCCGGTAATGCATGACGTCAGCCAACGCAGAACCATCCCAGACAAGCCGAACGTGCATTTCAGTCGTTGCAGCAGCAAGGAATGGTCGACACAGACCAATCGGCATCATGCATTGTTGATCAGCGGCAGTTAACACATCCGACATGACTCGTAGCATGGTGTGTGTCTCAGTCGAATGGTATTTGTGTAATCCGACTGGTGACATGGTAACAGACCCTGGTCAGAGATGTTCGTTTAGCTGCTGAGATACGATCTTCTCAACCACCTTTGACATAAACAACAAGGTTGGACACTGGCTGGAAATTGGCCATATTGTCTTCTTTCTCATGATGTTTGATGATTATTGGCTTTGACTTTGCAAATTTTTGTTGTGCTGAGCTTGGAGTTTGCATGGACTGTCTTTGCATTTTGTAGGCTTGGAAAAATTTTGATTTCAAAGAAAAGTCTGCTTTAAAAATATAAATTGTTTTTTTCTTATGTTTTTCAAAAATCATGTAAAACTTCCAGTTGTTTTTGATGTATGTGGTCATAAATACTATTGTTTAGCATTTACCTGTGTGATTTTGACTTTTGTATTAATATGTATTTTTTACTTACTTACATACTTCAGTGATCCTGCTGATCTTTACTGGCATCATTGTTGTCACAGGCATCAAGCAGCAATACTGTTACTACTAACTTCTTGCTCACAGAGGATAGAAGGCTGAGTCGACCTGACCGAGCTGTGGCTATGTTGTATGTTTATTTACAGTTTAATGACCTAGTACTGATCTGCACTGTCGTCGCTGTGGTCATAGGCAGCAAGCAGCGCTACAGAATCAAATCAAAGATCGATATTGACGGCATGCAGGTAGCTAGGCTGGTTGTTACAGCTATGACACTAAGGGGTAGGAGGCTGAGTTGACCTGCTCATAGTAAAAATTGACTGTAACTGTTGTGAGATACAGAATCAAGTCCAAAGTGGCATTTCAGTTGTACCAGTGAGAGATTGATTTGAAAAATGTTCATAGTGGACCGAGCTGTAGTGGTTTTTGATGCTAGTTCCGGTTCCATGTTGCATTAGTTTGTTCCATGTCTTCTGGTCTCAAACAGGTCTCTAGGTTTTAAAAAATTGTAATGGAAATCCGGTTTACACAGAGTCAGCAGAATGGGTCAGTGTGTTGGATGAGATCGAAAAAGTGAATGGGCCAGGTCGAATAATTTGTTCTCTGGAAGCCTATAAGAATTCTGCAAATTATGGTGTTGCAAACTTGTTGCAGTAATGTTGCAACAATGTTTCAGGTTTGCGATGGCAACAATTTGGTGATTGCAAACACGTTTATCATCAAAGGTCGACAGAAATCAATTGAACTGCTTGCAAGGTTGACAATCCATTGCTGTTTTTATTCAAACGTTTTAAAGATATTTTTGTGATTTTTTTAATATTCAGTATACAAGTAATACAACTCAATAATGCGGCAGTTTGTGCAGATGTTTTCTTTGCGTGGAGAACGTTCTTAGCTCACTGGGTCTGTCTGCGACATTTTTATTTTATTTTCTGTAGGTTATTATGTGAAAATGTTTGGATGAACTTTGATTGTTTTTGCTATTTGATGCAGTTCACCAGAAGAGACAAATGAATGGATGAGTGTACGTGGATTTCTTGTTTTGTTTTTTGCTGTTTTATTTTTATTTTATTGCATTAATTTGCTTTGTATTTATGTTTTTCCATTAGGTTTTGACTATGAAAATCAGCACACTCTGTCTACTTTGAGATACCAGCAAAAATATTACTGCTTCATTCTACTACCACGTGATGTTATTTACAGTTAATGCATTATATGATAATATAACTTACTTACTTATTCAGTTATTATCACCATTCCTTGGCTGCTACTGAACTACACTGCATATGCTGTAGTGACAAAGGCACATAGGTGTTAACACTGAACAACTTACCCAGAGTTGTTACCTGACAGTAAACTGGCTGGGAGTTGAACCCGCAAGATCACAACATTTTGATGGCAAGTCTGACATTCTAACCGCTCCGTTACAAGCTACAATTTTATGAGTTTATTCACATTATATTTGTGGTTTTGCAACGTGAAAGACTGCGGAACATCATTCGTTGTAAATGTCTGTAGGTGATTGAGAAGACAATCGCAGACTTCACTAACAAGCTGCGTTCACGTAAAGCCTGTCGACAGCTTGACGTTGTGAGTAACATTACGTCATTCAACGTCATTCATTCTTTATGGCAGCAGTAATGCTAGTTTTGCCACATCGTGTACCACATACGGTGTGCATATAGCTCGAATCTGTTAGCAGTAGAGCAGGAATGAGATACTAGTACATGTTTTTGTAAATTAAATTATGTCACTGTCCACCTTTTATTGTAGCTGAATAGGTTCGGCTTTACGGGAAGTTTTAATTTTTCTTGTCAGTTTTATCGTTCTTCATGGTTCTTCAGAATATCTTGCCTTGACATTATTATCTTAACCAGCTTATTGTACTGTTTACAGTTTAAGGTGATTCTGATTGACTGCTTGACTGGCTGACTGATCTTAGCATTATGGCGCAAAGTGGACTGTTTTCTTAATATGAAGCAAACACTCATTTATTGACAAATATGCCAGTGTAATTCTAAACGTGAGCAGCATCATTATGCCTAAAATTAAAAATCTTTGTGCTTGCAATTACACTCTGGCCCAAAAAAATAGGCAAGGGAGTGCAGAAAATTTGGTTTTGTTTAATTTTTATTTTATAACATGTCGTTGAGTATTACGCAAAAGCTTGTACAAAATAAATTGACACACTCTGTAGTAGTAGCCACAAGAACTGCAACATAACAGACTGGATGCAAACAGTTTTTCGGGGAAATTGCTGCCCGCCTTTAAATTTGGGCTGTTCGAAACATCGGAAAATTTTGTCGGAAAATTTGCATCTAGAAGTGCAAAATTTGGGGCTGAAAATCCCCATTTTGAAGAATTTAAGGGCAAAATAGAAATTTTGAGCAGTTGTAATCTCTACTGTCGGAGATTTGCAGCTGTATGTTGGAATTCAGTAGGAAATTTGAAATTTGTAGTGTCTGACGGAAAATTGTGCGACTAATTGCTCGCCTACTTATTTAACTTACGATGCTGCTGGCTCTTAGACGCAGGAATTATTTGGTTAGCACTATTGATGTTATGCTTACAGTTAAGAGTGGAGGAGCTCGGTCATCGAGCACCGACATGGGTGAAAGACCAGGAGACTAGCATGTGTATGAGATGTACTGATACCTTCACTATGTTCAGACGTCGACACCACTGCCGCGCTTGTGGACTGGTAAGTTAGTGGTCTCACCATAGCCTATAATTAGTGAGTAAGTAAGTAAGTAAGCATGTGTATATGATGTACCTACATTTTCACTGTGTTTAGTCATTGAAATCACTGCTGAGCTTGTGGACTTCTACGGTAGTTGTGCAGTACCTGCATACTGTTTAGCCTCATAGCATAAAGAATGCCTTATCATTGTAGCAAATAGCACATGATCTCTTTGTTTATGTTTACATTCATCTTTTGTGTTGTGTGCCTGTAGGTGGTATTCAGTTGTTATTCAATGCAGAAGATAGCACTGATCTATGATGAAGGGCGTGAGAACAAAGTCTGCGATGACTGCTATGCAGCTGTAGTAGTATTAGTTGTTGTTGTTGTTGTAGTTGTTGTAGTCGTTGCCTGTGTTGTAGGTTGTATGCAGTCGCTGTTCAACGCAGAAGGTAGCACTGATGTATGATGAAGGGCGAGAAAACAAAGTCTGTGATGACTGCTATGCAGCACTGCAGCATTCCGAAGCACCAACGACCAGTGAGCTGACTTTACGTAGACAGGCACCACGAGCTCTGCAGGTATGCCTGTCTGTCTGTCTGTCTGTATATTTGTCTGTCTGTATATCTGTCTGTCTGTCACACTCATGCACCCTGCTAAAGCTGATGGACAGCATGGGATGTTGTTTGGCCCAAACACGGGAAGGAAGATTTGCGGTCGGACACCCTGTCGAAACTCTCACTCCAAATTCTGGTTGATCTGAGGTGTGACTAGAGCAGTGCTGTTTAATGTCTAATGCTATATGACTTCGTCTCTTGTTATGACCTAGTAATAATAATATTAGCTATAAGCTTTTATTCAGCCTGCATCCTGATTTATGCATTGGGCAATTTCGGTCAGACATTGATGCCATTCCGCCCTCTCTGCCGGCAGTTTTTTTGGCTTTTTCCCATCTAGTGTCCATGTCTTTTTGATCTCGTGACTCATTTAGTGCTGTCCATTCAGTGTATTGTTGTCTGTCTCAGTTTTTTCTTGTAGCTCTTCAGTTCTTGATGAGCTGTTCTGTTTTGCTGCATTCTCAGTCTTGTTTCTTTAATACCAAATAATTATGTAAAAAAAATGTAAAGTCCTTCCCGAGCCTTATGGCCCATTGGGTGGTGCTGATCTCTGTTTCCTTGGCCTTCAGCCAGACACCAGTGTTTTGCACTGCGAGACCACGGATACGGGGCCAGTGTATCGCGTGGTGTGCCTGTTTACATCCCAGGGGTGAAGCCAGTACCAAATTATACTGCTTGGTGACAGAGGCACGTGTGTGAACAACTTGCCTAAGGTCGTTACCCAGCAGTGCCCCGATGCAGACACTTATTATGTAGCCCAATCTTATCTTTTTAATTTTGATTTAAAAATGCATTCCGATGGTGCTGTGAGTTGTAATGATGTGACAGGTGAAAGCGAGTGATCCCGCAGTGATCAGTGGTTATCTCAGCATGTCACTTGACAACAGGACATGGCACAGACGATGGTTTACCATTCACACTGACTTTGTACTCTACTCTTTCAAAGCCCACCAGGTGCACAGCAGTCGTCATAGTAATAGGGCTCCGTGATGTTATACGTGGCCAAACTCCTGAGGCTGGTCATGAGGCCAAGACCAAAAGGATGATCGTGGCCAATTGTTTAAAAACCCAAGGCCAAAGTTAGAATTCTAATAGTGACAGTGGCATCCTAAGCTAGAATTTTTATGGTGTTAACAAGGCCATAGCACTATGGCCGAGACCAGACCAAGGCCAAGTGCTTAAGGCCAAAGCCATGGCTTTGAGACTGAGGCCAAAATTCTGCCTTTAAAACCACTTTAGTCTCGAGGATTTAACATATCTGAGTAATAGTTGTCGTAGTTGCTGTGATGGCAGCAGTTGACAACAGAACATGGCCCGGGTGATGGTTTACTTAGTTTGCTGCTCGTGCATTAAGGAAGTAATCATCATTTAAAATATTGGCATTAATAATTTTAACTCAATGGCAGAAGTTATTTTGTAGCAGCTTTCTTTCCTCTTTTATGCTGTGCTTAAACATTGCCAGAAGTATGGACAGAAAGCGCCAGAAATTGGCAGAAATGTCCATCAAAACAGAAGTCCCGAAATTGGATTTCTGTTAATGCATCTAGTGTATTCACATAGGCCAATGTTCGAACGCTATTGTACAGTGATTGTTTTGTTTATGTTGGTTGCTAGGACGTGGTTGCTATGACGTCACTGCCATTGCCTGGATACCAAGTTGCAGCGGCAGCCAATGATGGCACATCAGCGAGTGACCTAAGGTTTACATTAAGTCATGCTGGTTCGCAAAAGACTTACTACTTCTATGCTGAGACTGCAACTAGTCAACACAGGTACAATACTGGCGTCTGTTTGTGGCTTTAGCAAGCGGTGTCTACGTGTATAAGTAGAACATAGCTAAAATTCACTTGATGTTGTGTTAGGCAGATGTTGGCACCGGTGATGGTGCCTGAAACAAAATTTCATGTGAATTTTAGTTTGGCTGTTTTTTATGTACTTTTAGTTTTAGATATAGTAACTTCACAAGTTATATGATTTTCTCCGGTGCTACGTTTTTACAACGTACAAAAAAAAGCAGCAATTGATGTACAATTTATGTTCCTGGTAAGTCGTATTGACTCATGCAGATTGCAGAAGTCAGTAAAATGAGTAGACTTACTATTCCGACACTGAAACTACAGCTGATTGAGGCATGTACAACTGTGTTGGTCTGAAACTGTTTGCAGCTTTGCTGATTTAAGGCCAAACTCTACTACTTTGGTTTTTAGTAGAATTGTTGGACAACAAGCCGTACATCTTGATATTTTAAAATGTGTGGATTTGCTATATAGCTTTCCAGGTGTATTAACGAGCTTGCTGTAAAACTTGTCATGGACTTAAAGTTGGTTGTTGCTATTTTCTACAGCTCATTTTTCATGATTGCACCTTCATTGTATATTTTAACTGTACAGTTGATTAAATCTTATAATACATGTTGTACATGTTATTTTATGAAAGCACGTTAAGTAGGCTTCTGTTGCACATCAATATCGTTATTGCTACAGGTGGGTTGAAGTTCTGAAGAACATCGTAATGATGTTGCTACCTGAGCAGAGACAGTCAGAAGATCTACCGGCACAGTCTCCGAATCTTTCCTCATCCTTCATCCTCTGTCCATAGACAGCAACCCACCATCAGATATTGCCAAGGAGTGAATTTATGTCAATGTTGACTGTTATTGTAGTTGATGTTAATTATGTTTGAAAGTAGTGTGGTCATAAGAGCAGTTACCAAACTGTTGTTATGCTATTTATAGGTAGTCATGTTGCTATTTGTAGTTTACGTCAGCCATAGCGTATGTATAGGCAGGTTTGGGGAGGATTCAAACCCCATTAAAGACTAGAAAAAATTGTAGTACAAAATTAAAGCCATTATGTGGAACAGACATAAATTACATTTGTGTTGTCACACTATTATGATAATTAAAGTAATTAAGTTTTGTATATGCCATGATTTTGTATGCCATGAATTTGTCATTTTTATTCAGGCTGGTTTTTACTGTGTTCTGAAGATAAACTTGCTTCGAGTATTTGGGAACTGAGTTCGCATTAGCATATTTAAGTCTCCATTCAGCTGTTGACCATACTTTTTTGCATTCCATCTTACTGCATTAGTCAAGAGTGCCTTTAATGCAGCAGACCATCCATTTAATTCAGCCTAGCTGTGAGCATTTGTTATTCCTAATATTTGTTGTGTCTTTTTTAAATGTGCCCTTGAGTGAATGAATTGCTGTAAATTTATGTGTTAGCCGTTTTTTACTTGTTGCACAATTTGTTGTGGCCGTTTAGTTTTAATTTGTAACGATATGCTGTTTATTCATTGTCACGCTTTCTGATTAACACACAAACATGTACAGGGTGCAGCAAAAAAAGTAGCCCCCTAAAGTTTTTCGCTGTTTTCTCAGCAACCGTTTCAAATTTTACTTTGAAATTTCACAGCTTTATTTGTAGAAACCTTCTACATTTAACTGCTAAGTAAAATATGATTCTGTTGAAAAACGATGAAGATATAGACTTTTTAACATGACCGCCTACCACTTTTTAGCATTCAAAAATGTTCCGGCTACAACACCAATTCAATAACGTTGTTGAAACAACTCAGTTAACTGATAATCTGATGACAGTATTCCATTGTCACTGTAAATGTTTGAAGTGTCCAACAGCGAAACACTTTAGGGGGCTAGTTTTTTGCTGCACCCTGTAGAGTAGAAATAATTTGTCGGCTGTTAGTAATAATAGTTGTGTTAATAGTAGTTAGTGGTGTCTATGGTACTTGGCTATCATCCATTCCATAGCAAAGCCACTGTGAAAGCTGCATAGGTTCATTTAGAGCATGTAGAAATTACAAAGGCGGCTACCGACCTTTGAATCCAACCTGTAGCGACTCTTGTTGCTGGCTGATGCACATTTGTAATTATTTTTATGAACTGTTAATTCTACGGTTGACATTCCATGTGTACATGTGTAATTTTCTTCACAATCAATGCTGTTTTAGCCTTATGATTGTTGCCAATGGCTTGCCTGCTGCTAGAGCTTTTTTGCCTCGAGTACTAAACGTGACTTAAAAACAGACATTCCATTTACGTTAATTTGCGATGTAGTTTTGTACCATTTTTATGATTGTTTATTTTGCTACATATACAGACTTGTATTGTAAATGTACCCCTATATTGTTTTTATGAAAAATGTTTATCGCGCATTGAAAGAGTTCAAGAGATGTATTCATATTGGCACTTAGATTAGAAATACGTTTTGGGTGTACAATGTCAGTGCAAACTGTCTACTTTCATAATCCATTCACTTTTGGTAAAAATAAAATTTCATAAGGTAGTGTAGTGACAGTATATATGCCAGTTTATTGCAAATTTGTGAAGAAATCAGTCAATATTTTGTAAATATACAAGACACACGACACATGTAGGTGCACAACTGTAACAAATCGCAACGTAGCCTGTGTTCATAGTTCGCATCTACAGGGTGTGGCAAAAAAAGATAATCACCACTTTCACCAGCACATAGGCCTACAATAGACTATATACAGTACACTGGTGCATGCAGTGTCACTCTCTGGGATTGATATAGGCTGGTTAACTAAAAAAGTTTTATACTATTCTACACTGTGTCTCAAAAAAGCATCCCTGACATTTTTGACTGTAACTTTAAAACCAATCATCAGATTTTGATAGTTTTTGGTTTGAATATTTCCGACACAACTTGCCATTAAATGACTGTTCAGTTTCCCACCTCACCCAATGTATGCTTCTGCACTACCTAGGGAAATCAGATCATGCGAAATGTGTTGAAATAAACAGAAAACCTGAAAAAACATACCCGACATTATTGATCGTAACTTGAAGAAAGATTAACAGATTTTAATAATTTTTGGCAGAAATATTTCCGACACCACTGGCTGTTAAATAAGTGTTTTAGTTTCCACCTCACCCAACGTCTGCTTTCGCACTACCTGGGGAAATCAGACCAAGCATAATACGTGTTAAAAATGAATGAAATAACGTTGATAAATTCCCCATATCCTAATCTGGGGGCCCCAAAAGCCGGTTTATTACAAGGTTCGAGTGTCATGCAGCAGTGTGTCTACCAGATAAAGTTCAGGAATGTTTGTGAAATCAAGAAGCGACTGGTACAGCCTGGATTGGTCTGTAGCAGAACATTATCGATACTGCTGTCAATGAACGGAGAAAGCCTCCTTGCCTGTGTTCGCATAGTGGGCCAATACTTCAAGCAATTTCACTGCAGGCTGTTAAAAAATGAACAACTGGATGAAGTGTCAGAAATGTGCACAAAATGTGTTTTACGCGTTATGTTAATTAAGCAATCATATCGAATTGGTCAAAAAAGTGATATCTTGCTGGTTGTGTTTTCCCCAGGTGGTGCAGAAACAAACTTTGGGTGAGGTGAAAAACTGGATGGTCGTTTGATGGGAAGTTGTGTCAGGAATATTCATACCAAAAATTATCAAAATCTGACAATCGGTTTTCAAGTTACAGTTGAAAATGTCGGAGATGTCTTTTTTGAGACACAAGTGTAGAATCTAGACCAAGTTCGTGGGGCTCTTTGGCTGCTAGGCCTCAACTTTTGCCACCATCTAATGGGACCACAGGTACATGTTGGCGTCAGGGCTGGAAAATCGTTCGAAAAACACAGGTTTTGCTTTTTTTAAAAAACCTCTTCTGAGTTTTAGGTTTTTGTTTGTTGTGAAATTTATTACAAGTATTTAATTTCATATGTCAATTGTAGGGTATAAAAGATGTTTTTAAGGTTGTAACTACGGTGTTTTATCGTTGGACACTATAGTTGTTGGACACTAAACCAGTAAAAAAGTAAACCTTAAAAAAACCTAAACATTTTCTGTAAAACCTACAGGGTGGTCCAAAAAACGGACCCCCAGTTTTATTTTTAGGATAACTTCGGTAATTCAGCACCAATTTTAACCATTCTTTTACTATTACAAGCAGAAATTTATGCCGCGTAAACGTGAAGTTTTTCCACCCACCGCAACTTTATTGTGTGACCACATTACCTAGCAAAACAAACACTGTCAAAGCTACAGTGGTCTCGGAGAACAGGCAACACATAAAGATATCAATTTCGTAGCATAAAATAG
>Ga0209671_1001514_pt1 | contig 19606 bp, 15 predicted proteins | sample WorMetHERISLAND2_2_FD_187401 | JGI IMG/M metagenome (GOLD analysis project Ga0209671, IMG submission 187401) | Marine gutless worms symbiont microbial communities from Max Planck institute for Marine Microbiology, Germany - Olavius geniculatus... | ecosystem: Host-associated > Annelida >...
ATATTATTTATAGTAAATAAATGTTCATCAGGTATGAAAATGGCAAAATATTCTATATGACAACGATGACACGTTCATCTTGAATTCCTGATTGCAATCGGAGAGCAATGTATTTAGTTCGAGGCGCCGTCTGGTGTCGACGGTATCTCAAGCAATTCGCGTGTCGCTGATATTGCTGACATTTATCACGCACGACAGGCATGGTCGCTATCGGCGCGTGACAAGTCAGTGCAATTATTCACTCCCAACTGTTATAGTTCGGGAGAAAGAAGCCATTTATGCAGACTGTATAAGGAGGCGCAACCAAAGAGTCGACTTTTCTATATACTTTTCCCCGAATGCAAACTGTCATGCCAATGCTGTGTCCATTCCAGATTGGCAGCATCCCCTATCATGATCTTCCATGATCCTGGGCCAAGTGAATAGAGTGAATGGCGGAGATACTGTTTCCATCGGTGGTGTTCGTCTGTGTTTGTGTGTGTTCGTGGTCACGTGACTTCTAATCAACTGCAAACAATAGCCTACAAACGCTACTCGTGACACAAGGCGTCCGTTTAGTTCTAAATGCGGTCACGTCTAGCGCTCGTTTGTTAACTCTGACAAATAGCCGCTCACTAATGAAGCCAAATGAAAAGCTGCTGCGTACGCGCGCGCCATTGCCTACTAATATAGAGTATACCATTAGCTGCAGCCTTTAGGCCTTCCTTTGTGCCACAGCATCATTCAGATTATAACGATTAACGACGTTACAAAAATCGACTAAAACTAGCGCGTGAAATCAACCGTTTACATTAAAAAGTACTCGTAAGTGACGTCAGACGAAAATTTGAACTGGTAATTGACATATCAGTAACGTTATTTTTAATTGCCGAGTTAGGAGTCCGTGCAAGGCGAGACAGACGAACGGACAGACGAACGGGCAAGATGCGCAATGCGGCCTACTACATGACAGCTGCATGTTACGTCGTTAGTGCTGCGGGACGTTTTTCGAGCGCGTGGGTGGTCTCTTTGACGTCTAGCTAAAAGGCCTCCAGTCAGAAACTAATTTACACATCGGCTGCAGGTGAGTGCGTGCGTGCGTGCCAATTAGAAGTAGCGATGGGCAGGCGAACGTCACTGATCAAAGCAATCGAACCAGCAATCAGAACGACGTGTTGTTGGCCCACACACGCCGCAGAGGCAGCCATTCGATCGAACGAAACGCCTCAAAGACAACGCAAATTACGCTACTCTGCTATTTTTGCCACGCGCCGACAAAAATACCACTACAAATGGACCAGAAAACAAATACCTACAATTCAACAAAATTTCTGAGATTTGTCTAATATTTTAGACATAATAACTGCAAACTAAGTCAAGCACAATGACGTGTAAGCTTGGAAAAACACATAAAACATCTTTTTTCGCCATTTAAATACACCAACGAAATTAGAAGTTCACAACACAGCAGCTTCACATTGCAGTTTTAATCATTGTTTTACGATTCTGTACACTGATGTTTTAAAAATTCCAGTTTTGTGAGTGCACACGGTGCATTTCTTGACATTAATCAGCGTTCTGAGCAATTCGCGTCTTACGCACTACACCATTTCCGGGTTTGCAATCCACTGTGGTAAGATACAAAACGACGACGAAGTAAATGATGAAATACGTACCTTTGTAATGTTCGATGCGCGTGTGATGGGTGGAGCCGAGAGAGCGGAAGCTAAGGCTGAGGATATATCGCTCGTCCGAACTGTCACGGACCAGGAACGTGCCGTCCGGCTTGTCAGCAAGCTTCGCCTCTGCCTCATCGAACCCCAGTGCACCCCAGTACCAGCCACACTGTCACACGTACACACGTTAAACATCAATACCGGTATAGCTACAGTTAACGTTTGTAAACGTTTTCTTTAATGTTTTCAGCATCGTAGGTAAGTCTTTTCTCTGTCGGCAAGATAACTCATAAACCGCTGCACATAGCTTGATGAAAATTTGCAAAAACTTGCAGATTGACAACCTCTCGAAACCTATTAAATTTCAAGGTCATTTGCATGATACTGGGGCTACCCGCAGACAGTATTTAGCTTAAACAGAACTTGACAGTCTTGTTTTTTATTCAAATGTTTTAAATAATTACTATTTCATTTTTAATTACGCTGAATGGAAAAAGCCGTGATTTAGAATAATTATAGAGCCTACGCACACAAAAAAATTGAGCTGCCATTGAGAAAATAATAGCCGATTTCGTATTAACGTTATTTACATGATGACAAAGAATAATAAACGTGATTAGGCTGTCGATGTCGTAAAGTCAAATTCAAGATCACAGCAAAGTCAAGTATTTGACCGAGTTATTGTGGCGATATTACGTCTGCGTCAACTCAAGTATAATCAGGCTAATTTCAATTTTTTCGGGGAAATATGGCTGAAGTTACATGCGAAGCATCGTGTGAGTTCAAGCAAATGTCGTTGCACGTTGGTCTACTGTACACAACAGATAATAGAGCTAGGGTCCTGTGGATGCCGTGGTTGTGATGAGCCGCTCGGAATGTAAATCGTGGACTCGGGATTTAGATTCAGCATGCAGTCGGTTGACAAGCTAATCTCGGCTTAACATGCCGCGGCCCGTGTACCTGGACCACCCACGAACACAGATGATAATCGGGCGGAGCTAGCTCGGATTGTCGTCGACATGCAGTCAATCGTTTTCAGATCAGCGAATAAACGCAATTTTGTCTGCTCACTCTCGCAGAGTATACACGACACGCCATCGACGTCTGTCTTCATCTATTAGCCGGCTACCGACCGGTCAACTGTTTCAACGCCAAACTGGCAGTGACAACCGCGTGTTTGTTTCAAAATCACTCTGAAATAATATCAATTTAATTACATCCGTCATTTGCGCCCTGTAGCCTATGCGATAAATTGTTACATTTAGTTCCCACCAGTATGTTGCGCCGCAAACAGCTAAATGCTAGTATGACCTCATTTTGTGTAAACCGCTGATTAACTAATTTGAAAGATAATCATAATGTCAATATAGGCCTATAACAGCGTTATACACCAGTTGTGCAGTTTGTGGTATTGCCATACTTCTATTATAAGCACGACGGTACTATAAATTGCACATCAGACAAGTAACGTAACTATTTCGTGATAGAATTCCTTTCATATCCGACTCGCGTTATTTTTGCTCCTGAATTTCCCCCTTCTCCTTAACAGTACCAAAGTTCAATCAACATCTCGCCTCACTCGGTCTCTATCTCCCGTATATACAGTCGTCTGGCGCCCGTTTTCGGTCGGTCGGGTTCGATTATCGACTGCTGTGAGCCAGGGTTGCCAGGTAGCAGTTGCTGGCCAGCCGCTGTAGCAAGCATTCCAGGCTGCATGCGCTAAGTACAGGTCGGTTACGCCAACTCATCACGCCACAGATCGACCCATCATTCAATCACTTTGATCGATCGATCGATCGACCGGCCGCCAAAATGTTTCGCTGCACCAAAAATAGCTCGTTATTAATGTTGTCGCCGCCGCGAAACGTATTGACGATAAACGATGCAGCTAGAAGATATTCATTTCTATTCGTTTCAACACTATTTCGACAAAAATATTCCAATCATCACCTAAAATAGAAGCTAAAATAGAACAACTACTGCAGAACGCACAAAAATTTTTTTGCAAGCATACGGCTGGCATCTGCTATTGTATAGCTTGTCGCGTTGACCATAGCTTATTGATTCAGTTGTATATTGTATACACGCCCGCGGTTTCTGTTGCACTTCAGGATTCAAGATAGCTGTAGTAAGCCATTTTTCCTACCTGTATTTCTTTCATTTTCTTAATATTTCACTGACATTTGCTACAAAACAATCTGGTCAGCGAAAAAATGCTGTTCGAGGGACAGAAAGAAAGGCAAAATCATCTTCTCAGCTGTCGTTCAAGCTCGTACTCTTGTTAGTTTGGTCTGCGTCATGGGAGGTATAGCACTACAGTGGTCGTAGTCGTAGTCGTAGTCGTAATTCGACGCAGTTCCGGCTACCGGATATCGTCGACTGTTGGCGGACGTGTAAATGTGCAGCTGCGGCCAGCGGCGATGAAAGCATCACACACGTAAATCAACTGCGATGGGTGGGACGATATAACGTAAACAAGAGACGACTGGCATTACGGACGGACGCCGTTCGAACGCTGTATACTGACTCGTTTAGAATGACGATGTGCGTATGATAAATGCATAACAGATAATCGAAGATCGTTTGCGTTCCCTGCTCTGTTAACAAACACTGTTCACGAACGGAGATAGATTATTTCTCTGTCGTAAACAACAGATTCTATCTTTCTGCCTGCTGTCTGCTGTATGACGATGCTGACGAATACCGAAAACTATGAAAAGCCAAAAGCTGCTAAATAAACAAATATCACAACAAAAAACCCAGCTGTCGCTAGGATAGCCGACTGTACTGGTTGTCAATGACCTTCAAGGTCATCCAAGGTAGATGATTTCCATGTCATTCAAAAGCCAATATGCCACTTTCTAATAGTGATCAATAGTAACTTTGGCCGTATCTTTCACCGTTTCTGAGATATGCCCAGTTTTTCGCTGAAGACGCACATTTTTCCTATATCCCCGCCCATTCAACCCCGAATTTGAAAATGTTCCCCTTGCATTAGATCGCTGAACTTTTGCACGCATAGTTTTATGACACATAGGGCTAAAAAACTTTTTCCCTATCACCTACCGTTTAGTCACAATACATCCGTGACAGACTACAGACGAACGAACGAACAGTCAGACGAACGACAACCATGCCCATAGCTCGACCGTTACTTAAGTACGGTCGGCTAAAAACCGACAAATGATTGCGACTTGACTAGTGTGACGTGATCATAAAGTGTTTAAAGAGTGACAATTAAAGTGAATTAAACGTGATAATATTTCGGACGATTGCCAGATGATGGGACTCTCACTAACACAAGCAACACACGAGGCGAAGGACAGAAGACGATGAAGGAAATACACGAAGCTGTCCGAGCGGTGTGCAGACGATTGGTATCAGTGTCTGACAAAAGGCGGGATACCAAGGCTGGTTATACGTGATTGCCCGGTGTCTATGCGACGTTTACACGAAAACTTCATACATAGTTTTATACAATATTACGAATATAGCCTAATAAATCGACGGCGTTTTTTGCAACCACTGTAAGTTCACTTGTGACAAAATTGAAATTTTTACATCGTTACATTCAGCTAACAGCAACATCGCCTGCCGCCTTTCCCCGTTTCCGTGATACCAATCGTCGAATACTCGCTTCAAAGGCGTGATACCAACCGTCATACAATCGTCCGAACGGGCTTAACTGCATCGCCATGACACCGGGAGAGGAAGAAACGTGAAATCCGGCGATGTCCCCTAAATTTATGTATAAACACCAAGCATTCCGTTGTGATTAAGAAAGGTCATTCTTTCACACCCTGCATTCGCTACACGGCTTCTTTATTTCATGAGATGTGATGAAATGGTTTTTGTCAATCTCAAAAAATGTGTCCATTACGCTTTAAACGCAGCTTTCGGGCAGTTTTAAATATCAGCTTTCGGCTACTTTCATGAAAACAATTAACTGTTATTGCTATACTCACGTGCTGAAGCTGGTTCAGACTTTTGACGAAGTCGATTCCGCTGCAGCTGTGTTGGTGAGCGTGATTCGTCGACAGACAACGATCTGAAACATACACACAAAGAGAGAAACAATTAATTAGGCTTACTACGCGAGCAACGGATGGCCGCATAGTGCGCTGCGGTATCATTAGCTCATGCCAATCAGCTGCCACTTCCGATAATTTAAAGCGTTTCTGGTTGCGTCTCCAGCAAGTAGCGCTACTCGTATAGCAAGTTACCGGACCTTCATTTTTTACTTTTACCTTTTATTCTCAAACTATCGCTTGTATAATACACGCCATACAGGCTATAGTGAAAAAGTATGAACAAAGTCCAACAATTTCGACATATTTCCAAAAACAGCTCACGTAAAAATACAGCAATACAGGGTGGGCCAAAAAACCGGACCTGTTTCAGCTAGCGTTGATAACTCAGCGACGGTTAGTGGTAGAAAAACGTGTGATACGTCAAAAGTTTCAGAATGCTGTAAAGAATAAATGACAAATTTGCATAGGGAAGCATTTAAATGTTTTTGCCTAATTTGCATAAATATTCGTCACCCCCGAAATTCTGCCAAATTTGATTGTAACACATGGATTTAACATGGACATTTGAACTTTTATAACTTAGCGATGTTTATTGATGGAAAGGCGCGTAATGTGCCAAAAGTTTCAAAATTGTGTACAGAAGAAGTGTACAACTTGCATGTTTCAGTATTTAAATATTCTTTGCCTGATTTACACAAATCTGTCTCACCCCTAAAATTATGCTAAATTGGCAGTAACGCATAAATTTAAGTTGATTTTCATTCAGCATACAGTGAAATATCAACAATCATTAACACATACGTTGAGTTTAGATGAAATTCGACATAGGCAGTTGTCCAGCTTTTGCATTCATAAAATCATAACCGTCATCAGTCCTTTTAGGCAGCTGATCGATCGCTGGAGTCAGTGTGTGCAGGATCAGCTGAGCCCAGCATTCGATTAGCACACGTTTTAGCTGGTCAGTTACTGAAATTTTGTGACCATGCTATCTGTTGCAATGCTCCCACACTGAATAATTCACAGAATTTAAATCTGGATTTTTGGCAGTGAGTTTTTGAGTTCAATGAACTCGAGCACATGGAGTGCAGGCAAATGCCTAGTTTCAGGGGTAATGAAGATTTAGGCAAATTAGGCAAAGAATATTTAAACGATTTGCTATGCAAATTTGGCCCTTTTTGTCTACAACATTCTAAAACTTTTGACATATCACACTCCTTTCTACGGGTAACCATCGCTGAGTTATCAACGCTCAAACAGGTCCGGTTTTTTGGCCCACCCTGTGTATCGTGCAATTTCCGATAAGAATGTGCAAGTCTACGTCTTGCGTCTGACTTCAGACCCGTGCGTTTATTTTTGTGCGAAATTGTGCAATGTTTACGTTCAATTCTGGTGCGTTTCTGTACATCAATGCAAACGAGCGTTTCCTTGCTGATTGGCCGGTCTTTCACGCGCATAGCGTGTATGCAAGACAACGGGTGATCAGTTTGCGCGACGCGTTGACGACCTGCTCTAACAAGACCACGCCAACAGCTGCTGCAACCGCGCGCCGCGCAACTGGAGAGAAAAGTAATTACCCAGCCAGCGACGACAACCATCCATCACCACGGGTCGAGCACCCCGCTTACGTCCTGTCCGCACTTATGGTCACTTATGACATGACCGACGACCTGGCCGAGGGCCTCCTTCCGTTAGAACGTAAAGCCTGGAAGCTGCGAGAGGCTGCAGTCGTAGCTGACGGTTGTGACAGTTATCTGTCGCGGGCCGGACGGACAGACGGACCTAGCCGGCGTCTCAGTGCAATACCACCCACTGTCGTAACTCTTCCGCCCGCCCGGGTAGCAGGTGTGACCGCGTGTCGTCGCCTTACCGTGTAACGCTATGACAGCTAACGTGCGTCCTGAAACCCGCACGACGTTGCCGTAGATTTTCTTCCTCGTTGTTTATTTGGACACGAAAAAGTTCGTAAAATTTTTCTTTAAATAAAATTGTTTGTTGAAAGTGTAACTAAAAGTTTCATGCATGTTTCATTAAGCTAAACATTTTGTGCCTAAACATTCGCTTTTTAATGTTTTAAGCATACATGTAGGCCAATATTTAACCTATCATATAATGTTCAATAATGTCAAACTGTTATTAAAACTTCCCATATTAGCCTTCTACAAAATTTAAAAAATTTCATGAAATTTGAGAAAGCTACGAACAGAAAGTTATCACTGCACATCTCCAGTAATATCATGCATAGAAAAAAATTATGTTAAACTGCTACGCATACAGTAGACCTAGACCTACACACAGTCTTCTCAGCAACTATATGTCGTATACATACGCTGTCCTAGTTTACGAATGAGATGATGCTAGTTTATCGTATCGCCGAGACTGACAGAAACTCGCTAGCGACCATCAGGATGATGACAGACGCACACAGCGACCTGATGACAGGACCCAGAAAATGTAACATCCTGAGCTCATGTATAACAAGCAGACTGTGATGTTCTGGGTGACAGTGGGCCGAAACGTGCAAAAAGTATTGCATGTTTTATCTTTTGAGTGACCACTTCCGATCTTTAAGCCGAGTGCGTTCTCGCAAATTTTTGGTACAAATTTTGCAAATGTTTTAGGTCGCAAAATACAGCAATTTAAAAAAATGTTTTAACGCGGTTACGTGCAAAATATTTTGCTGGACAAGCTGCATTAGCCAACAGACGGTCGAGGCCGTCAAATATTTTTGTGTTTAATTCTCTGTAACCATTTCCTATCTTCATTCCATGCGGAACGCTGCTAATATGTCTTAAAACCGTTTTACAAATGTTTCGGACGCTGTTGCGTGTAAAATAAAGCACATAAACGTTTGCTAAACTTTTTTAAAAAAGTTTTTTTGCAGGAAAAAACCATGCACGGACCGAAGTTTATTATGTACAATTTCGCAGATATGAAATATATGCGCTTGAAAGTTAGTCTGTGGTCCGCACAACGTCACACTCGACAAAAGACAGAACTGCCCCCTCCCCGAAGAATCACACACAGTCGACATACGGACGAGAGGGTCTGGCGGGCTGGACTCTTCGAGGAATGAGGAGGAACGACGTACGACGTAGACCAAGATGTCGTTACATTATTCAAACGGTCGTCTGCGGCGCGTTAAATAGCTCTCTGAGGACACGCCAAGACGAGCGCCCGGCCGTGCAACACGCCTTGGTCGTTCATATATATAACCTGCAACCTGTCGCTCCGCCGTCGCCGCTAGATTCATTCATAGAAGCCACTCAACGAACTAGCCACGTGCCAAGTCACCCAGTCACCCACACGGCCAGCTTCAAAGCACGCTCGCAACGGAGGTTTATGAAACCACCGAGAAACGACGCTAAATTCCAACTAGTACGTATTGAGAGTGACTGCAGCAGAGAGAACGTTACCACATCGAAACGTAACGTAACGACAGTTTTTGCACGATGACCGCTGCAGCTACGGGGCCGTAAGATGGCGTAAGTCAATTTCATCATATGTTGGCAGAGAAAGCGTCAGGAAGACGCCATTAGACACTACAGAAGAAAAGCTAAACAGTAAAGATATGTTTTGACTGTGAGTGGCGGCTGTCTGGAATCCGAAGTGTTTTAGAGCTACGCTCAGTGCGCCGCTTGTCCTTGCAAAATAAAATGCGGACGCTTTGTTGCTGCAGCGTTTGCGTTCAGCAAATGCGTCGTAATCGCGATGAACGTAATGTATCGCTTGCTTATAGTGAAGATGAAAGCTGAGTATAAATCCAGTCATATATCTCCGGTAAAAAGTCAGCAATGAAAAGCGATAAAATGTTATCTAAAATTTTCTAAGCAATGCAGCCAGTATGTTATTAATAAAACATTTACATTGCACTGTTTTTTAGTTAGGCCTACAACTTTTGTAAAAACTCAAGTTAGGTATCGGAACTGTTACACTGATTTAGTTCAATACTTATGTGCACTAGAACACACCAGTACGTCTTCTAGATTGTAATCCATGCAAGGCACTGTTCTATACTGTCTGTCGTAATAACTGTATAAGATCAAAATTCGACAAACTAAAACGGCAGTCAAACTACAATCAATCATCGTGGTCGGTGTTTGTTGGCGTGCTGATTGCAGCATAACTACAGTAATAGTTTCTGTCAGCCAATGAACGCAATTATTGCTCCAGCGTGCAATATTCTACCGTGCACAACGCTGCTGCTGCTGCGGCTGCTACGGTATCCAGTCGCCAAGTACAGTGGCGTCTACCACCTTCGAGACCTTGGAGAAAGTTTACTATATTTTCCTACCTCCCTCGTGTCTTCGCCTTGCCCTCCCCTTTCTTTCTCTTTTCAGTGTTTTTGGCGGCTCTTCCCGTAAATCCAACAGGGACTTAGAAAGCTTTGAAAGTTCCTCCGGTCACGTCCGGTGGGGTCCTGGGCAAAGCGTTAGCCGCAGTCGATTTTAGGACATTCTGAGCGTCAAAAAGCACACTGCGAAAAACTATAGAAAAAGCTAAATTATGTAAAAAAAACATATTCGAGAAATATGATATCTAAAACAGACTGAAGTGCATAGACCTGTTACGATGAATACAGAAGTGTAAGTAGTTTAGTAGCAGTTGCGGTGAGGGATTTGTTTACTATAAATCCAAAATTATACCATCTATCTCCCTTAGCGGCTGAAAGATTTTCCCCCTTTTTTACGACGGAGCTTTTGCTCGGAGGTTGATATGGTGCAGCGCAGGGCAAACACTGCACACGTCGTTGCCTGCAGGACGCTGTTCAATCATCCGCGCGTGTGCTTTATCACGCCTTGCAGTCCGACGTCGCACGCGTCGCTTTTAATTAGCATCGTCACTCAAACGACCGGACATGCACGTCGGCAAATAGCAGCAGACAGCAGACGAACTGCCCAACGGCATGCAGGACCAGACCAAATTGACCCAAGCCTTACTCAGAACTGGAAATTTTTGAATACTTAAGTTCGCCCGAAAGGTGCACAATAATTGACATGGGCGTTGTCATGCGATAACAGTTCGTTCCATAAGCTGCGAAATTTTTGATTTTGAAAAAAAGCAATGACAGAAAAGAATCATGCAGCTGCACGGTGAAAAGTCAGCAAAACGTGTCGGACCGGGAAGAAAGAGAGCGAAGACAAACGCAAATTTAGGGATGTCCACTAGAACTATGTCGCCGATATTGTAGCTCCAAAAAGAAACTCCTAAACTATGTAATCCAATTTATACGGTCACGATTATCACCGTTATGGGATGTTAACACGATCCAGCAAACGTCCAGCAAACTTCCAGCAAATGTATTCAAAATACACGTGCTAATGCTGGACGTTTGCTGGATCGTGCAAACACCCTATTACACTCAAACGGACAGACAGATGGGCAGACAACTTACAGTGGCAAATGGCAATACCGCGCTTCGCACTATACATCCATGCATCGCGCGGTGAAAAACACGACATTTCAATGGGATTGATTGTTAGCACTCACTCTTCCGGCGGTTATAGATTCTGACTGTCAAGCGCAGGTTGATGTGCATTGATTCTGTCATTTTTCGTTTTCGCGCGTTAAAAAAACTCGATCCGTCACGACCATATGTACATAGGCCCATATCGAAAAACGACCGAACACAAGCTCGTTATATAATCAGGCTTTATTTTAACACGATGTAGGCCTACAAACTACAGTTTGGCTGTAGTCAAATGCAAAACACATAACATTTACTAAATGTTTCAAAGCGTTTTATAGAACTATCACTGTCCTACAGTCGGCCGAATTCATTTTATTTCACGAAACAGACTGCGCATCCGATAACCGTCAACGGGCAAAACGTAAGTTGAAAATTGACATATTTTAACTTCAGTGCCGGTATCACACACCCAGAACTTGTCACAGATCTTTTACAAAATATCTGAGAAAACAAAAAGCGAAACCACGGCTTGCGCAAAGTTGTTGACTTTCTCTGTTTTTTTGGCGATTCACAAACGTTCGGCTCTTTCAATTCTGGTACGATAACAGCATCGTACATGTATACAATGTCCGGACTATTATACCTGCTAAAGATAAACTTGTGTTCTGGCCTCCAGGTCTGTCCTTTTGTGCCCAAAGTAACTAAAAAAATTTTAATCGGCTTTGATGACAATCATGTTTGTAAGGGACAGGCAAAAAGATTTTAGATTTTACTTTGGCTTAGTACTCCGGATTGTTTTATAGATTCTGCATCGTTCATAATTTCACACGGCTAGAAGACACAAATGATTTTGTGTTCGCCCTGCATACAAAGTGAGCACTATTGTCGGCGAAAGTTTCAGTGCTATAATCGCTTTTATTTATTATCACTATCATCATCATTAAATTTTTGAGCGCACAGTATTACCATCAGCGTGTAGCTGTCCGTTCATCGCAAAGTCTCAAGTCAAGCCGTGGTTATAGTGACCGATCCGACTCAGCTCAACTCAAAGTTAGCCAGTTGAGCCGAGTCAAGCCGGATGATGCGTTGGGTCAGTCGCTGCAGAGAACGAACGCTCGAGCGAGAGAGCGCAGTTGCTGCAGCAGCTAGGGTCAAGCAAAGATAACGTCACGTCGACATCTGCCGGCAATAAACACGCCACAAGCATACAGTCATGGCGCTGCTATCTCTGAAAACACACCCATGGACTGACTATACAGACACGGCAGCCATACAACCGTCAACAGTACACGGATCGATCCCCGATGCTATCGGCCATACTGCTGGCTGCGCTACTTCTGTAAACGAGAATACGTGCGAGAACGATAAATCGCATCATTCGTTAACGAAAACGAAAAAGAAAGCCGAAATCGAAAGCTCGATTCAGAGCGAACAGAAATCGGAACGACAACAATGATTATAATGTCAGTTGCTTAAAACTGCTAAAAAGCTGTGTGAAAATTTGTCCAGTTTCAGTTATAATTCTGATTGAGATGCACTGACAAACTAAAGAACTTGATATAATCAAAGAAGATTACGTGCAGAAAGTTGAAAAGCGAGAATTATGGGTAAAACAAAGGCATTGATCAGAGTATTGCCAAAACTAAAGTACTGGTCGTGCGCAGAAACACACACGTCCGAGTCGGAAAAACTGCAATGTTTGATGTCGGAGCAAGACTGCTTGTTGCAGCGATGAGTGATATACCTGCGCAGAAGCCGCTATAAGCCGTCTCTCGGCCCAGCCCCGAGGCGTCAAAACTATAGAAAGATGCTTGACCTGAAAGCGCCGGAAGTGTGAACGCAACAGACCAGCATATGTTACGTATGCCGCAGCAGCAGCAGCAGCAGAAGCAGCAGCAATCAATTAGCTTGCGCCGGTGAGAGATGATGCTGCCTTGCCTGCCGTGGCTCATGAGTAGAGATGGACAGTTTGAAGGTCAAGAGTGTAGGCTATTACAAACGGCTCGTTTGTGAATTCACAGTTATTCGCCAACCACACAAACTTCAGTGTTGAACTGCACTATTAGCACATTGTCGCAAAAAATGTCGTCGATCATTAACATCATCGTCGTCATCATCACGGGCGTGCTTCTGACCGGAGCGTAGCCGTTTTTATGAAATGCTGGGCGTATCTGGATCCACGATGAGTCCATTCCAAAGTTGAGTGTCTGCCAGCCAGCTTCCAGGATACGTAAGCCACGTGTGACTTCAAAAAAAGATTGTTCTAATATGCAGAAAGAAGCGATCAGAGATCTCAAACCTCCGCCGAGAATCGTGGTGCCGCCTGGCAAATGTGGGCTGCAATTTCCTAACACAAAGAATTTCGCATCACAGAAAAATCCGGATCGCCACCAAAATCTAACCACATTTTCTTTGGACCACGCTCATCCCTCGACAAAATTTCGTCAAAATTCGTTCGTAACTGTTTGAGAGATCCAGTTGACCGAAACCGACTGCGCCAAAACGCAATCTCCTTCACTTTTCTGCGGCGGCACATGCAACACTGATGTGAATCGTGCATATATAGGCGCCATAAACTTCTGTTCTAGCATACATGCGTCGAAAGTGAAGTAGGCCTAAATTATATTCTGGCCGCTTTCAGCGCCATCCTCCCCGCGGGTCGTGACGTATTACAGTCTGCTGGCATGCAGGCGGATGTTGCAGCAGCTGTGTGATTAGACAGATGATGACGCCGTCGCCGCTGCTGCTGCTGGGCTTTTTAGCATGTAGCGAGACCAGTAATTAGCCCAGTCCCTTGGCCTGGTCATCAAACTTCACAGAATGCAACGGCGTGTTGGACTCAAAGACAACTGCGCGTCCACACGCATGCAGCAGCACTACAACGCAGCATAAAACACACACAGTTGAAGCGACATTCAAATCCCCCATGGCTTTAAAAGTAATTTTGACGTATATTCATGTTGATCGAAATAATCCACCTGCCATTGTCTCGTCAGTTCAGTTCGCTTACGGCAATGAATTCAGCGTTTTCGTTTGCCATGAATTTACGACAGAAGCCAAAATGTGCACAGTGCAAACGACAGAGAAGTTTGATGTTCATGCAAACGCAAGTCACTGCTGAAGGCGTTTGGCGCAGGATCGAAATGCTTATAGAGCTAGTAGCTAGGGGAGTTTGTCGTTCTGGGGGACTTGTCATCGTATTGCAATGACGCTGTATATTTGTATGCGGCATGCAATCACGTTGTAATAAGTAAATCGATCGTCGCCCTCTTCACGTCGTGCTAATTACTCACGGAGTGTCAGCCGGTGCAGACAACTTACTATTACTCCAATTAATAATGTGTACTATTTGAGGTCCCTTTTACAAAAGTTGCCTTCGTTTATTGGAAAGCGTGCTAAACGCACACTGGGCATAAAATTGTAAAAGCAGTGTACAATTATATCATAAAACTGAAGCCACTGCCGAGTGCCGCCACGTGGAAAAGTTTTGCGGAGATCGGCCGAGGGAGCTCGGAGATTTCGCGCTGAAAATAAGAAACATCAGGCTTAAAATATAAAGGCCGTGCCGGCGGAGACATTGCTCATCGGGCAGCCTCAAAAATACGTCGGACGTGCAGCGTCAGCGCTACTGTCGCCATCTGGCCGTCTAGTTCGTTCAATCGTCTTTACCGTACGTGTGACGCGTTTATCTTGCGCTGTTTGCTCAGCGACGCCCGCCAACGTGCACTCTGTTTGCCGACGCCACTGCGTCTATCAAAATGTTGACCGAGCGAGCGACGGCAGTCCTCTATCTGCACTGCAGGCGAGTCCAGGCCCCGCCGCACTTACCAGGACAGCCGTATACCGGAGTCCCGGCCGCCGGCGCCTCATCTGGTTTCACAACGACGATGACGTCGAAATTCTCCGGTTCTGAAATGAGTCCAAGACTTTAAGTGCCTTGAAAGACTGACGGCGCAGACGTTTGATCTGAAGACGACGACAGGGAAAATGCGCAGAATGAACAACTTGTCCAGAGTCGTTTTATACATGAAATGACTCGGAACTTGCGACCTCTCGAGTACGACGCTCTAAACACACTTCTCCATCACGACTGTATAATCTGGCAGATAATGTGGCCGATCCAGTGACTTGGTTCATCGACAGAATAACTAATGGTTGCCGTGCAGTGAACGTGCACTGAGAGCGTTCGTTCACGCAACAATGAGTTCTATAGCGCGGCGTCTTCATCGACGTTGCAGCAGCTGCAGTCGCATGCGCCAAATCGACTTGAGGGCCCAAGTACAGCGTCTGGCGCCATGTAGAAACCAATAATCTGCTGTACGTAGGCCTATCGACTCCAGGAAATCGTTCGTTTATCATAGTCTAGGCCTGCACGGCGTCACTCACGTCCTTATCTGCTATCGGCGTGCACGCGTTGACTCGCAGAAACGGAAAATTCTCCTCCCTCCTTCGACATAATCTCGTAGACGCAAACGCAGACGCGCCTCGGCCTGCCTCTTAAATACGTCACCACATCCAGCAATCTCCTTGAATATAATCCCCAAACATAATCCCTTTATCTGGTTCGGGGATTTTTCCGGGAGGTGCATAAAGTTAAGTAAAGATACATGCCTGATTACACGAATAAGACTCGAGCATCTTAATTATGTACTTGAACACAAAGAAAAGATAACACGTGGTCGACAAAATACAGCCGATGTTGCGGATTAAGTGTATTTTGTCAAGTTATCAATAAAATAACGGTGTTGCCTATCTTACTAATGTTTTGTTCCCACCATTTAGTGGACAACATTGCAATAACAATTTCATTATTTTTTGGTTAAAAAACACGTTGCCCTACTAGAGGCTGGACATTATGGCATTAGTAAACACGAGAGGTGGTACAACGTATATTTGTCACTGTATTGCTAGGGCCTATGTGCCAATGTCTGGTATAGTAATACAGTGTCCACGTGCGTCATTGCTGCTCACGCCGCCGTTCATTAAGTGGCGAGAGTGAACTAAAAGGTTAACGAGACTGTTCTTTGAGCTCAGATTGAACACAGCTGACGACTGTTCTGTTGCACACATTACGCGATCGCTTTCACGAGTTCTGACGACAATCGTTGCATATTGACTGCAGCAGTAGCCTACGAGCATTAACAGTAGCAGCACACACGCACACGCAGAAACCACATCAGTGATCAGTGATATAGGGCATGATTGCGAGCAACGCATAACCGTCGCTCAGCGTGTGACAAGTTTTGACGTACCGCCCGGCACCAACTACGGTACCAACCAATGCGCTGACATTATACAGCCAACCGTTCAGTCAACTATCGACAGGCCTACTGTGTCACTGTGGTCTAGAACTGCGCATAGCAGAAACGGAAATAATATCGCAGAGTTACAGCGCAAACTTTAGCTTCCGTGAAAGATCAGCTTCATGGGCGGATTTACACCACATCAGAAACAATCATGGATCTCAAACTTTGGGAATTAAACCGAAATCGGATATATTGTTTCAGTGTCCTTGCAAATAAAATTGTTCAACAAAAAAAAACCTTCAGCCGAAAAACTTGAAACGTAATTTTCGTGATCATCCTTAGAAGCCTTCGTGTTCTCGTTGCTGCCCATCTGCTGTAGTTCATATGTCCAAGTGAGGCCTAACCACTTGAATGCGCCGTTCATAACTCAACTCAAGCGTGTAGTGGGTCATTTGTGACATACCCAATAAATTTTAAAGTTTTATATCTGTTGCACTACAGTTTTTTCATAGTATTTTTATTGCTGTATAGTGATTAGATATACTATGACGTCTCTGTGCTACAAATGAGGGGTAGCTTACCCTAGTAGGCCTATGGCAGTTTTCACAATGGTATGACAAAATTGGCACTACAGTGATGTATATTTTATTGCTCCATTTGGCTTTTTGTGGACGAGAAATTGTTTCAGAGCATCAGTAAATGGAACAAAACAAACAATCAGTCATATTTCTATTAACAACAACGTTACTGTTCTAGCACAGTGCATGGGTGTATTGATGGATTCGTTTGTTCAGTTACCACATCGATTAGGCTTATAGCATATTCAGTGCTACATTATATCAACTCGTTTTTGCTCTGGCTTATAGCTGCCTCAGTCAGTATCGACTCCACCTGTCAGTTCGGTAGAGTTTCACGAAATTAACTGTAAGTAAACTGACAGGGAGCAACAGCAGCAGCAGCAACAACAAACATTACAGTCTACAGGTATGACACCTGTCAACGTGCACAAACATGAAATAACCAATGATCGAGTTTGCGCATTTTCTGTCACTGGACTTTTGCAACTGTAATGGTAAGCCTATCGACTCCATAATAGTACGATGACCGTCATAATTGTGCTTGAGATTTTCATTCTATCGTTAAATTTTCAATTTTTGGTAGAATTCAGCACTTGGAAGCTAAAAGATGTTTAACATTTATATAAGTTGTTTGTATTTTTCTGTTAGAATATGTTTTTTCATGGTTTTTCTTGCCAACTTTTTAGTTTTTAGTAAGCATTAATTAATCGATGTAAAATGACGGTGATTTAAAGTAATTACATAAGCCAAAAATCATATTACAATGTTTACAGACACATGTTGTCAAGTGCATCAAACAAACTGGATGTAAAAGATAAAGAAATATCGAAAAATCGATAACGCTTCTGCAATTTGCAGTTTGCCAAAGTGCACACCGTTGTTGCAATAAGTCGTGTCTAATACAGGTCAGCACAATAGCACACAATTGCACGGTCCGTCTGATTCAACGTTATCGTGCTGGTTGCTTTCAGCAATGCATGCCACGACAAACAATAATTTATTAGCCAACAGCTCGATGAATGGCCGCTCCAGATGTTGCTGTCATGGAAACGGTGACGCAGACAACAAGATGCGCTGTCAGCGGCTGAAGCATAGTAGACCTATAGGTGACAGGTGACGATCTGACGTTGCTCTTCCTTCCTTCCAATTGCCTGTATGATATATGCTCGTACTTGTCTATGAAGCAAGGCCTGTGGTTGGATACCTTTGTACTTAGCTCAAAGATCGCACAATGCCTACAGGGAAGTAAAAGATCATTCGTTCTATAGTATTTTGGCCACCAAATTCAAAAATCCGTAACTCAGTCAGTAACGTGACTTGGCCGTTGCAGCCTGCAGACTTCCGCGAACTGACTGTTTGGCTTAAAGCGCCCTCTTAAAGCAGCACCGTTTTAAGTTTATTTCCTAAATGCCCAGTCAATGGCATTAAATACCGCTAAATCTGTGTTGCGGTCCAACATATCCGGGAAACGTTAAACGAGTTCCCGCAGGGTGAAAAAAACAATGCCGGCATCTGGCGTATAGCGTCTAGAAGATTAGGCTGACGACCGGCGGCGACGAACACACGTCACGGCTTCATAAGACAGTCTGAGTGACGACCGCCGAGCTGAGACAAGGATTCGCGGAAACTCACACAAGGACGTCAGCGAGTGACGAACGACCGATTGCTTGAGGCAAGACGAGACCGCACGAGGCGTGATGGGAAAGTCCACGCAAGCGGAGTCGTTGATAACACTCCTCCACATTTAGCATGCATATCCGAGTAACACAGAGAGTGTAAAGATGGGTGTACAGTGTAGAAAAAAGTTAGAAAAGACGACACTCGGAGTCGGTGTAGAACTCCTTCACAGACTCGAGGCAGGCGTGTTCTTACGAATCCCAGTACTGCGTCAAAGAAGCTGAAAAGAGAAGTGGAGAGCCGGGTCGGATGGCGTCATCGTCAGTTGAAACTGTCTAAAGCAGAACACGCAAGAAAACTATGTCAGTCCACACTTCGCGTTTGTCAGCGTCCGGCTGCAGTACAGCTGCTTTCCTGGAAGTCGAATTAGCAAGCAACGCAGCAGCTGGAATTATTATTCACGTTATATACAAACATTTTTTGCAAGTTTCTCCCTCACAAAATTTCACAAGGTATTATTTGTTTATTTCTATTACGAAATCTAGAGCATCGACGACAGAAAATGGTAGCGACCTGTAGTTGTACTCCGCTGTGCGTTCCAGGGGTCAATATATCGTCGATTGTCTGTACAACTGGAATGTTGGGTGGTTGGATTGGGAAGCGAACAGATGTCGTGATCAATGGGAATGCCTACAGCACCGTTGAACAGTGAATAGGAATTAGCCGAATCCCCGATTAAACGACATAAAAGACGTTAATCCTTTGACGACTATCGTACTACAGCGCTAAGTTACATTTCAGGGGAGCAGCCACTAACATGCCACAATAAAATAACAGTATACATCAATGAACGTCACTGATAACACAATACAACAATGAAACTATTAGAAAAAATAAACTTTGCAATAACTAGCCAAGAATGTGGAAGTAATAGATCGTTTGAAACTATTTAAATTAGAAAAGTCAGTATTGTCAGCTGGCAAGTTATTCCATATTCTTCCTGCACGGTAAGTGAAAAAGTTATGTCTGGTGTTGGATCTGCAGCCTGGTAGGAATAGTTTATATTTATGTC
>Ga0209671_1001515_pt1 | contig 19602 bp, 13 predicted proteins | sample WorMetHERISLAND2_2_FD_187401 | JGI IMG/M metagenome (GOLD analysis project Ga0209671, IMG submission 187401) | Marine gutless worms symbiont microbial communities from Max Planck institute for Marine Microbiology, Germany - Olavius geniculatus... | ecosystem: Host-associated > Annelida >...
AGCTGTTGCATGCAGGTCCGCGCCAGTCCTATCCGGCGAAGGATTTCGCCTCTGCTGCCACCAGAGGAGTCAATCATACTGCCCAGATAGACGAATGAGTCGACCACCTCAATAAGTCCATCTGCCACCTGGACTGTTGGGCATGGAGCTGGATTGCCAAAATGGTAACAGACTTGATTACGATTAATTACGATAACTAGCAAAATTTGTCAGCCCAGTGCCGACATATTATGCAACCGTCCACCTATGGCTGATCTTGATACTAACCCTGACCTATGACCTTTTAAACTGGACAACAGCATACCAGTTACCAATTTAGTTTTTCTGTGGTTTTGAGTTTTCAAGTTCAATGCCCATATGGGACAGACAAACTGACGCATGGATGGAGGAACAAATGGAGAGACAAGAACCACATTACAGCTTATTAGATTTTTCTAACAAAATCTGGGGTTTTTCACTGAAAAGTAGATTTCAAGTTAATAAAGTTAATAAACTCTGCCATCTAACACATCTATAGTGTATTTGAGTTGTTGCAATCGCCAATAACTTATAAACAGCATGACTTACGGCCGCAAAATTTTGCACGCAGATCCGTGTCCTATGCTGGGACATGGGCTAGGTGAGATGTCGCTGAGGGGTTGTTCATTTGAGAAATTTTTACTTTTTCTAAAACTTTGCAGCCACATCTCTTAAACAGCAGCAGACTGCTGTGTGCAGCGATTGGTTGCAACGTCATATAGACGTCGTCACTACGGTGATGCATCATCAACGCTGCAAGGCATACTGCAACGTCCATAATGCTGCTGAGTAACCTGGATCGAGTTGAAGCCCGAAGAACCAAAAATTGAGGCCACAGGCAAAGATCGAGGCCGCAGGCCGAGTTGAGGACCAAAGGGCCAAAAAATGGAGGCCGCAGGCCAACACTATAGCAAAGATGAAGTGGACAGGTTGCTACGCTGCCTGTCCGCTTGTCACCAATGCAATAACAGCAAAGCACTCACGAATATAACTTGTATCGAAAGACAAGGACTTGGAAGACAGTATCTAGCTCTAAATTAACACGAATATAAAACGACTCATCATGTGTCAAGCAAGATGCAAATCTGCTCCATCTGCACAATTCTGATGCATTATTATATTTCAAATGGTACTCACAAGTGTGATCGACGTCCCATGCAGCAGAAAGTTGCTTTGCATTGTGCGCATTACAAGATGACAAACCGTTCAACAAACTTGTTGTTCTCGGCTGCAAACTAAACACAACAAATAGGCCTACAACTTCGGCATAATCATTGAACACTGCATGCATACTTCTTTACTTAACAAAAACATCTACTTGCAATAATGTTTCAAACTGGGCAGAGCATCAAACCTGAAGATGGTACTGCTTTAAGAGTTACAAAAAGTTCACATTTAGAAATATTATAACTCATCCATCTAACTCAAAAATAGCCAGATAAACAAAAGTTGATAGCAGTAATAGTACTAGTACTCGTAAAATGCATTGCAAACACACTATGCAGAGCACATTTACATTGCCTCAAATGCATCAAATTTATTAAAGATGTGCGCACTATTAATTAAATAGTTTGGGGTCTCTATCACAAACCATGAATTACAGTGCAGTGCACTTGCATAAAAAGTTACGCAATATATATAAAAATCTTTTTCAGCATAACAAAATATATGAACTGAGGCAGTACACTGTTGTTTAAAAATAAACTCAGCAGAAATGAGAACTGACTGGGCCCACTGCTTGGTCATGAGTGAGGCTGGTGAGAGAAGGTGCTTCACAAATGGCTGGAGTCGACTGAATACAGCGCCCTCTAGCAGGAACTGAGCAAACCACTTGAGCTGGTTCATGCACACTTCGTACTCCAGCTCAACACACGGCAGCTGCCAATACTGCGCACCTACCGTCAGAACAAATATGAACCACGTATATGTGTGCCAGTCACAAGTGTACACATAAATTACTTCACAGTATCACATAAATGCTACTTTTAAACAAAACAAAAAATCGCCGACCTAAAATCCGGTTCTAAAATTTCCATAATATCAAGACAGTAAGTACAGCATCATTCCATGCAGTTTCAGTTATCGCTATTTGTCAGTAAATTCACAAAGTTCTTAGCAGATAGCAATACTAAACACAGCGTACTCATTCGAATAAACCAAGCAATATCACATGCTTAAAAAAGTTCAGTATGTACCGAAGTTCAGAATTAATTACAAATGCATAACATACCAGATTCAAAGTGGATGACACATTACAAGTTACAATGGCATATCAACATATTATTAAAAACATCACAAGTCTGTCGTTAAACTTGTGTTTAATACAATGCCACACTTTTCCATAATTTTTGGACATCATGCCTTTCAGAGCGAAAGTTCTTACAGACCTCATGTCCTCTGGTTAAGCCCAAATTCCATTACGCCGACTTTTACCGAAATTTCCCACGGGGAAAGTTGTGGACACAAATCATGAAAGCTGTGGACACAAACGGTGACAAATCATAAAACCATGAAGTTTCGGTGAAAGTCACTGACACAAATCACAAAAGTCGCGCATACAAACCATCTCGACATGTCGAGATGTTTGCGACAAAGTCTGTGACAAGTCCAAAACAAACCCGTTTGTGTTGCTCTAATGGAATTTAGTCTGTTACATAGCACGTGAAAAGTTGGCGACAAAGTCCACAGACTTTGTTGCACACATAAATCACAAAAGTCTGCAACACAAATCATGAAAGTCGACATCGTGATGCGTGTTGCGAACTTTCATGATTTGTGTCCGCGACAAAGTCGTGAACTTTGTTGCTGACTTTGTCGCAAAGTCGGCGTAATGGAATTTAGTCTTTATCCAACCAACAGCATCAAATCACTCAACACTGACCAGAATTGCAATAAAACATACATTGACCAAATGCCAACATAATATGCGGCTGTCCAACTTATCTTTGAACCTTTCCAGTTAAAAACTGGTACAACGATCACTCCCGTATTGGGGAAATTTCACACCAATTTTAGTTTCTCAACACCTTTCAAATACAGAGTTAGAAGACCGTATGAGACAGATGGATAGCCAGACAGATGGTCAAGACATATAAATTCTGTAATGCAACCTAGTTGAATGGTGACATGACAAATTTAATTACAGTAAGTAAATAGAGACACTGGGCCGGGTTGGTGGCTTGGCGTAGTGGTACGAAGTTACTCTACGCAGGGCCGAGTTAGTACTGCGATGAGTGACTGCTTTTGGGCAGGTAAACAATCTCGGTATGTAACCAGCCGCCTAGGTCAACTCAGCCTTTCATCCCTCCACAGTAGATAAATCGAGTACCAGCCTATCTGGCTGGGGCTAAGGCGGGGCACGTTCACCTGTGTCGGGTAGCAGGTAACACTTGTGTGATCCCATACAGCAGGTGACGCTCCGTAGCTCTGAGATGGGCTTATATCACCACCTTTAACCTTTTTAACCTTTAACATAAATAGTGAACAGACCGAATGAGCAAGTGACATGATGTACAACAGCACCAAGTGCGGCATCGTATCTCGGCGCTTTTGATGCATTTGTGTCAGTCACAGGTGTCAGATTACGACATTCTCCACGCACAAACACTGGCAGCCAGGATGCATCAATTGTTGTGATTCCTGCAAAAAAATTTACCAAGCAAAGAAATGAATATGCAGTATAGGAAAACCACAGTGTAAAAGTATTGAGCACAAGCAATAATATTTTCAACGAACTTGTAGGTTAAAATGGTAACTGATAAACTATAAAAATTCATAAAATGGAAAGCCCAGCTGTCACTAGAATAGATGACGGTACTGGTTGTCAGTGTCCTTCAAAGTCACCCAAGGTCGATAATTTTCATCTCATCTGAAAGAGCGCATGCCACTTTCTATTAGTGATTAATAGTAACCTTGGCCCTATCTCTCACCGTTTCCAAGATATGGCCAGTTTTCTGTTAAAAATGCACATTTTTCTTAACCCCCTCCATTCAATCACAATTTTCACAAATGTTTCCCTTGCATTAGATCGTTGAAATTTTGCATGCCTAGGTTTCAGACACATGACTAATTATTCATGCAAAAAAATTTTCCCCCACGACCTAATGCTTAGTCACAATACATCCATCGCGGACAGACGACAGACAGACGATGACGGACAGATGACGAATGACAAATGTACCATAAGCTCGACCATTACTTGAATAAGGTCAGCTAATATAACGTTTATTTACTGACTTACTGCAATGGTGACATCTGGCAACAAAAACAGAAACCATTTGGCAGAAGGCAATAATAAAAATATCAGCAATTCGTCATTTAAATAACAATATACTGCAAAACAACTGAGATGCTCAGTATTACCTTTCATGTAAATTCGAGATGACATTTCTTCAACTGACTGATAAACTATAAACTCCTTATTCATGTGGTACAGAACGGATGATGGATGAATGTACATCGGTTCTTCTAATGTCATACCCTGCAACAAACAAACAAACTGTAAATTTGACTATCGATCTGAGCCAAAATGTAGAAGAAAGATGTCCTAGTGATAAGATAAGTGTTGATAATGATAATGCTTACCTGATAAGCATGTCGAAGCTTTTTCACTTCTTCAGATGCTGCACCCACAGGTAATGATACTTTGCTGCACAAAATGCACACCGATATTCAATTAATAATGCAATTCAATGCATTTGCATAACAGTAAAGCTGCACTCATCATTATACCAGCCTTTTTCGTATATAACTAAACAAACACATCTTTATTAAAAGAAAAAGATCAATTCCAAAACAAACGACTGCACAATGGCCATTATTATCCTTGGATCAAACAAGCAAACATCATCATCATCTTCATTTTATATGCTCAATAAAAAGAAACAATTTACCAATAAGTTAGCAGCACCAAAAATTACAACGAGCACGACATATGAAGCTCATCAAAGCACTTACAGCAGGCAGCCTTAGAACAAGCTCGAACAAGTAACAGAAGATATTACACATAAATGTAAAATGTGCATGTGCCACACTTTCTGCATATGTTCAAAATCATTTGTCAATAACACTAGCTAAATCAGAGAGAGAGAAAAGACATTCTGATATTACTTGAATTGAATGTAACAAGAAACAATTTTATCACTCACCGAGCGACATGATCGCCAAGTCCAGCTAGGATAACCTGCCGCAGGAGTTTAGCTTGCGTATCACCAGGAGGCTTTAATGACGGATCGAGAACCAGATTTGCACTCGGGATTAATGAATTGACTACAGACAACAACCAGCTATGTGTCAACAACAGATGGTCTACAATGCATTACTGCATGACCAAATTAGTGAGCTGGTACTGTGCACTGCAGCTGCAGTGAGTTCCCACTGTCACTTCATCTGTCCCAAATGCATACCAGGAGTACCTGGTGCGCCAATTTTCAGTTGAAAAGGTCGAAGGCTAGGGCTAGGGTTGCACAGTACAGTGTACTGCATATCTATAGTCGGACAACCACACATTATGTCAGTACTGGGTCGACATCTTAACTCATTTACCACAGGTTTGATTGGGCCGACAACCGTATACAAAAAATGAGTGGAGACTCCTACTTAGCAAGCTATATTCACCCTATAAATCTGCATAAATATATTCAAGAAATTAAAACAATGACATGTATTAGTGTCCATTTCATCTCTAAAGTCTTTAACATACTACATCACTATATGACCTAGATTGTTAACATCAAAAACAGCATATGCACTCAGGCTAATATAACAAATATGGAATTAAGGGCAGTACTGCTCCGAAAAATAACATATAACATAGCATTAAATCGCGTTTGCTTAATAAGTCAAGAAAAATGGAAAATGTCTGACTGATGTTGGTTAGCTGTCGTCGAAGTTTGCGAACTTCAATCATAGCCTTGTGGCGCAGACCGTGAGAAATGCAGAACTCCGGCGTACACGCATCGAGGTCGCAGGACAGAACAGCATTCAGCAAGACCATCACATCTCCCAGCAGCAAACAGTTCCCCTTCAAAGCAAAGCACAGAGAATACTAACCACCCATACGCATTTCAGCAGCAAGAAATATCTACTTGTTATTTTATCAAAAATTACCGTACATCTACATCTCCAACGACTTAAACAAAAATAAAAAAATAAACACAGCATAATACCACGTTTGTTTCAGGTGCAATAAATGCAGTCATTTCTTTCAGTACTACTTGGCATGTTTTACTGAGAGATTTTGAATCTTCAACAACAAAAGTAATTTTAATATAAAGGTAGAAAATATCACATTATTAAAAGTTACAGTTACCATAGTGCATATATTCAATTACATAAGTTTTGCCATAAAACTTATCACAGCTAAAAAAATATGGAACTCTTACCGTTCCTGCCCATGCCTGTTTCAAGTGAAATAACTGCTGTCGTTTCAGCTTCAACTCATCTGCCTACAATCACAGAGAATAATAATATGAATTCTGCCACAAACCATAATACTGCTATACACAAATGCACTGACAGCAGAATAACCAAAAAAATCCATTATGTGCCTCTAATTTCCTCGCAACATACGGCATTATGTCAATATATGATTAACTAAGTAACTGGCACCATCAAAAACAAAGCGAAACAATTACAATCAATTCATCATGGTCAGCTACAATGTTTCTAATTAACGCGGGTTAAAGAAGTAATCAGTAAGCAACATGCAGAATTAAAAATAATTTTGTTAAACGAAAACTGTTCTTCTGACGAATTCACATTGCATATTAGTTAATGACCCAGTAGTTTCTTAATTGCAAACTAGCACACGAAAGGCCATTTCACGCCGTAACAACGTTAATGGCAACTGATTACATCGATAAAACTAGCGTGCCATTGGTCACTTACAATACTAAGTTAAAAAGAGAATGGAATGATTAGAAGTTCAGACTGCACCAACAAACCTTCACGGATGGGTCCGTAGCAAAGAATGTCTCCACAAACACTTCTTGTAGAGACAGTGCCGCTACAATTGTCACGACGTATGGCAGCAAACCATGCTGGTGTCCCAGTGTCAACATTTTTGCATAGCGTGGTGCAATCGGGAACTGAGACATGGTTCGACCGAGCTCCGTGATCACTACATCATTGAAATACACCATATAATAACTTAAAACATCATCAGAAGAATTAAGTGTGGCCCAAAAATAAGAATTATTACTGGGAACGTGAAGCTGTAGTGACAGATAACTGGCTCCAGATATAACGACAAAATATGAAAGGCTTGAAATGCTGCTTGGTAACGTCCAACAAAAGATCGTTCTGTAGAGCAACACCAAAGAAAACAGCAAAAATAACAGCAAAATGGGCAATTAGAAAAAAAATGTCACCATACTGATACTTTCAGCTAACAAAAAATACATAAAAAGAAAACAACAAACTTATACAAAATTAAAATGCCAGATATAAGACAAGTAGACAAGTAGTCTGAGCAGAATATTAAGATATTAAACTGTAGGACAAAAAATGTGATAAAACAGTATTACTCTAACCAAAATCACATTAATATCGTTATCACTGGTGTACTGTACAAATGTCGGTACATATATATATATATAACGTGCATCACATGGTAAAATAGTGGCTTGTGACTGCTATCAAGACCGGATTTCTTTAGCACAATTTAAGTAATCAACTGAATGGAAACACTGAACAGCAACAAACCGGTGACGTTGCGTCCTTTGTTATCTCGTTGATTGTGAAGAGCACCAAGCAACTCCAGTGACCTCTCGGCTGCCTGCAATGCATCCCAGTCACGCAACAATATGAAGATAGTGCAAAAGAAAAACAAGTTGATATAAGACAAATGTGTAGTCTGGTCAAAAGAAAGCTTGAAAAAAGCATTTTTTAAAAAAAGTTCAGCTCAGTTGGTTCTGAGTTTTGGGTTGTGCGTCTGTAGTCTTGGAGGTTAAACCCATTTGATAAAAAGGTCCAATCTAATGGATTTTGGGGTTTTGTGGGTATTCAGTTCTTAATATAAGCACTGCTAAATACTATACACATCAAAAAATATCCAAAAATGCGCAAATTTATAGGTTCAAAAGTGTGCAAAAAGTTAACTGCAACAACACATTTCATTACTGGCGAAACAAAAAACTGAAATTGGATAGCTTGGGGATGTTTTTGAGATGGATTTACCGAATATAACATAATGGTATTTGAGACTTTGTCTTAAGCCACCTGGATAAGATAACAAAGATAACATACCAAAACAGCATTCTCGTCTGGACATGTTGGAAATGGGAATTTGATCACCTTTGTTATGCCAAGATCCTACAAACAACAAACGGTTCTTTTATCTGGTGGTGACGAGTGAAACTGACCAGTTATTTACATGCAACACACTTAAAAGTTATTGCTTTACAGAAAATAAGTAAAAGCAGCAATATCGTCGTAAATGATAAAGAATGCTGAGGAAGTTAAAATCAGGCAACAAACTTTCATCTGCAGAACGAGGTCTTCGACTGGCCGTTGCATGATTTCAGCTGGCGTGTACTTCTCAAAGTAGTTCTCGTAAACGGCAGATGAATACAACCTACAACAAACACAGCTGCAAATATAACACATTACACATGTAATATAAAGATATCCACAGTGCAGAAGCACCAAAACTACACCGTGGTTCATAAAAAAGTGCCACTTTTATTTTTTGAATAACTTCGTGAAACACTGGCCGATTTTTACAATTTTTGCCAGGTGACATCGAAAAAACCTGACGCAAATGACTCTAGCTTTGGCCACCTCACTTTAATACTGTTACTACACTACCTTGTGAAATGAAAAAGTCGCAGTTTGGCCATTTACAACAATGAATTCATACTGGATAGCACAAGCATCAGTTCAGAAATGATTAACTGAAAAGTGACAAACACGATTAGCAACTATTGCATCTCAAAAAGTCACACGTGTCACACCACGTCCTCTTCATTACAGCATCTGCTCAAAATATCCTCCTCTAGCGTGAATGCAAGAAGCAAACGTTGACACCACTCACAAACAGCAAGCTCAACAACCTGCATTTCAAAAGGTAGTGTAGCGGCAGTATTAAACAGCGATGGCAAAAAGTATAGTCATTTGCATCGAGTTTCCTCCTGATATTGCACACCAAAAATTATTAAAATCAGCCAATGCTACACAGAACTATTCAACAAATAAAAGTAGCACATTTTTGATGAACCATGGTGTAGAAATATGCCAACATCAAGCTTGTCTATAATAACACATAGTCAAACAAATAATTGTGTTGAAATCACCTGTACAAGTCCTCAAAAAAAACAGAAGACTGAGTTTGTCTAAAAACTGTGACAAAGACATGCTCTTAGCTGTACAGGGTGCGGCTAAAAAAGTAGCCCCCTAAAGTTTTTCACTGTTTTCTCAGCAACCGTTCCAAATTTTAAGTTAAAATTTTATGGCTTTATTAAGTAAAACCTTCTACATTTAGATGCTAAGTAAAATGTAATTCTGTTCAAAAACGACAAAGTTATAGACTTTTTAACGTGACCAATTACCGACTTTTCTAGCATTCAAAAAATGTTCAAGCTTCAACACCAATTCAATAACATCATTGAAACAACACAGTTAACCAATAATCTGATGACAGAATTCCATTGTCGCTGTAAATGATCGAAGTGTCCATCGCCAGCTTCAAGCTCCAACACAAACCTTCAGTTGCTTAATTTGATAAGTTTTTCACAGCCTTGTCGATCGGTCCTTGTGGCAGGTTGCGACAGATAACCTGAAGCGCTTCCTTGACTTCAGCAATTGTTTTTGGCTTTGTTTTAAGCTTGCAGAAAGCCTTCAACACTGCACTCCACACGTGATAGTCCATTGAGTTTATATTCGGCGAATTTGGAGGCCACTGGTCTTTTGTGATAAAATCTGGAGAGTTGGTACACAGCCAGTACCGTGCGCTGCACGCTGTGTGTGCCGACACACCGTCCTGCTGGAAGATGAATTCAGTGGGCAGCGGGCGACTGCTTTAAAAGAACAACAATTTAGCGATAGTTTATAAGCAAAATAAATTACTGTTTATCAAAACGTCACTGTGGCATCATCGGCAGTAATGTGGTAACCGATTTTTGAAAATTAAATAGCATTTTTAGCTTGAACATTTTTTGATGCTGAAAAAATCGGTAGTCAGTCATGTTAAAAAGTCTATAACTTTGTCATTTTTCAACAGAATCACATTTCTCTTGGCTGTTGGATGTAGAACGATTCAGTAAATAAAGCTGTAAAATTTGAAGTTAAAATTCCGAACGGTTGCTGAGAAAACAGCGAAAAACTTTAGGGGGCTATTTTTTGCCACACCCTGTACACATAACAACTAAATAACAGTTTTTCTGTGAGGCAAGAGCATGTGCTATATTCGATAACTAGTCAACTGATTGGTCAATAAACAATGTCAAAAGTGACTTTTCATACAGGTTATGCATTATATTATGAAAATCACTACAATTGCAATATGCACTGTGAAAAAACTGCAATAATGAGAACAGATCAAAACATGGTTAAATCTGTCAAACATGATTGGGAAACGAAAAAAATATTTTAAATAAAGCACTGTGAATAATAACATCTGGCAAGTGAGAACACCAAATGATATAATTAACAGTGCTTCAATATTGTGTAGACACAGCTAAAACTATTACCAGGAACTGAAATATTAGTTTACAATGGCAGGTAATATAATTCACCTCTCAAGCACTTGAACGAATGCAAAAACACTGACATCATCATATAGTGTTATACTTCTTCTTCTTCTTCTTGGCAAACTCCTGTCAGAGCGTTGCCATACTGATGACTTTTCGCCAGATGTCCTTATCCTTGGCCTTCCTCCAGGCAGTGTAAACTCCAAGTTCTGGGGCTGGACATTTTGAGCCAAGTTGTTCTTGGACGTCCAGCGGGTCTCCTCCAGTCAGCGGGTGGACGAAGTACGGCAGCTATGATGCGATGGTGATCTTCTGCTGGGGCTGTACGAGCTAGGTGGCCGAAGAATCTAAGACGGTGGGACCTGACCACTTCAGAGACTGGTGTACAAGCAGTAATGTCTCGAACTGTCTTGTTTGTAGTGTGCCTGGTGTATGGTATCCGTAAAAATTTCGGTAGGCACCAGGTATCAGATGCATCAAAAACCCACTGCAGAGCTAAATAGCATCATATACCATATGGCATCAGTAATAAAAATATCATGGAAAGACGATGATATGACTGACCGGTAGCAATCACCCTTGCCAGTGCGACCGGCTCGACCAGCCCGCTGTTCAGCCGATGCCTTTGATATCCACGTCACTTTAAATGTTGACACGCCAGTCACTTTATCATAGAACTTGGTTTTCACCTTTCACACCATTTACAAACAATTTTATAACACCGAATCATTACGAGCAGCATCATGCACAGGCACACACCATTGGCTTCGAATTCCGAAGCGGATCGCCTTCAAGCTGTCGTGCTTTGTCTTCCGGTCTCTCAACGGCACAGCGCCTGTGTACCTCGCCGACAGCATCAACTGCGCAACTGACGTCACCATGAGGCGAAGCCTGCGTTCCAGCTAATCAACGATGGTCGTTGTTCCCGTGACTCGTTGCAGCATGATCGGGGATCGCGCTTTCCCAGTTGATGCTACCCGCACATGGAACAGCCTACCATCGTTTGTCACGTTATTGTCGTCACTATCGACTTTTAAGCATCATTTGAAGACATATCTGTTCGCAACATCCTACTAGTGACGCTGATTCTAGTTCTCCTAATTTTCTGCTTGCCAAACATGTCAACTTTTAGTGTAATTATGTTACATGTCCTTGAAGTCTACTTACACTAAATTCTACGATAATATTTTTTGTGCGAAATAATAATAATAATAATAATAATAAACACAATCGAAGCACATTTATATGCCATATGTTGCAAACAAATCAAAGATACATAATGGCAGAGACCGGACTGAGTGTTTCAATTTACTATCCGCACACACACTTTTGACTAAAATGCATCAATGGTTAGCAAATATGAAATCACCAATGGAAATTTGAAAAAAAAACAACTTTAATGCCTGGATACATATAATTGACAATACAACGACAACACAACCAGCACTGTTCATAAAATGACATGAGTATGTGATAACATACCTTCCCGGTATCAACAACGTATCTAATGCCCGGAATTGTCAATGACGTCTCAGCAACATTAGTTGAAACTATACACAATCTGCTGTTTGCAGGCGCCGGCAAAAAGACCTGAAATACCCCAAACATTAGAGGTAGACCAACAGAACATAAATAGCACTATCTCATCTATATTTCACAACACTCTAACTAGGTATGAAAAACATGTCTGCAATTTTCTGCCTTTTTATCAGCAACAGTAAACTGTTCAGTTCACCATCAATTCACAAACTTAATCTTTCAGTCTTCCGTTACATGTCCATATGTGATTTGATAAGAAACTTCTCTACAGCCTAACAAAGCCTGAACAGCTATAATAATACACATACTTAAAGCCATCATAGAGCCAACAGAAATACACATTAACTGAGTTCTGGCTACAACACATATCATTATTTATGCACCTTTGCCTGTCTGTCAGCTGGCAGAAGTGAGTAGAAGGGGAGAACATGAAGAGCTTGAGCCGCAATATGAGATCCTTCTAAAGCTGCTTCATCATCATCATCACCATCAGCACCAGTTAGCTGTCACCACAGAAAGCATAGCACATATCACACAACCAGCCTATGGCCAGAACTCCACTGGGTTCGCTAGATGTAACCAGAAAACGTAAAGTCCTTTCAGAGCCATAACACCCATAGAGCGGCCCTGATCTCCAAGTCCTTAACCCTCGGCCAGATACCAGTTTACACTGTGAGACAACAGATAACAGGCTAGCGCGGTCAACATCACATGGTTTGCCTCTTTCACTAGATGCAGGTAGAATTCACAGCATGACATTAAAAGTATGTATCTCGTAAGCTGCCCAACAGAGATTGCAGTCCTTGGTAGTGACATTAACAAGGCTACAGAAAAAAAACAATGTACGTATAGCATAATGCCAAAAATCACTAGATGATGAATCGAATCAACTCACATTAGCAACAGAGTCCAACTCATCAGATTCAATACCAGCATCAGCATCATCATAATCAGCATCACCAATGAGTTCTGCTTCCTCATCCAGCGGCAGAGTTGAGTAGCTGCATGGTGACAATTAATCACACTCAATCAATGCATCTATCAATCAATGAATCAGAGTAAGTCAGTGAGTAAGACAGCTTAAAAGGTGCAGATTATAAATGGTGGACAATGCACTGCAATCTCAACACCCAAACAAAAATATCTTTAGCAGCCTCCTAAACTGTTCAAAGCTAATGACAATTTGCCATCTAAACGGTTAGAAATTGATGTCAGTTTGTCTCAGATGAGCTGAAAGCTTGTTCCACAGGCTTGAACCTGTAGCAGAAACAACATCTTAGAGTCTCCTAATAGCAGAGCTACTATTACTGGTGCAATAACTAACGGTTTGATTAGAGTAGTATGTATGCTTTCAATTGAGCATGTATTTATGTAAAAAAAATTCAACAACATCAAAGTAGAATTCAGTCATCGAACCCAAAACACAGCAAAACTCGTCAATTACTAAAGTATAGAGATGCAACAAACTGAAACTCACTCATCCAAGTTGATGCAACGCAGGCAGCCTTGGCCCATTTTCTGCGGTAACTTTTTGGATTTCTTCTGCAGATCATTTGTACTGCCATTTCCCTTGCCTTCTGTAAAAAGATAAGTGCAACATTGCAGAATTCAATGAAATGCACATCAACACTTTACAACATAAAAATAACACATTTCAGAGTCTGAAGCTTCTTGAATTGCTATGTAGTATTTGGCTTTCCCATGTCAGATCATCTAGGTTCTGGCAAACTTGCTATGCAGTAATTTAACATGTACCCAACTGCGGCTGGAAAAATTTAGCATGCAGCCGCCCTGACATGCCACATTATCGGTCTTCTCCATCCATCTGTCTATCCTTCCCATGCACTTACAAGCTTGAAGCTAAAAAACATATTTCAGCTGCACTTCTCTGCAAGGTTCTCTGTTAGTTACCTCAATCCTTATTGGACAGTCTCTGCATAACTGTTTTCTTTCACAAAGCTTCATCAATAATTCTCAGTACAAATTCAACTTTGCATGCTCTAAAAGCATACAGAAAGGTATACAATATGACACTATAACATAATATGTACCTGTCAATATTGATGTTACTGCGGGAAAAGTGCGTTGTAGTTTAGCGCAGAGTGAGTGGACCTCTTGCTGGCCTGTGACAAACACGAGAATGCCGCCCTCAGGTTGTGCTCGATGAATTTTGCACACCTGCAGGAAACACATTTACGCACATCACCATCATTGTGTCCCTACCTGCATTAGCTGCTTCATCTAATGCTGCTTCTTACGCAGCAGCATGGTGGGTTAAAAAGTAGATGAAGCAAAAAGTTGCGATTTCCAGACACACACTGCAAATTTCAGACAGAAATCGAACAGACAGCTGCAAAAAGATTATGGATGTTCAAGTTCTAAATTTTGCACACAAATTTAAGGTGGCAATCACCTACTTACCACTCCCCCATCATGAAGCCACTCTTCATAAGATATGGTACTAATAAACAGAAAGTAAATCATCTTCAGTGAGTGAGTGAGTGAGTAGGGTTTAACGTCCCACCCGACACAGTATAGGTCATTTTGGGACGGCCTTTGCAGGCAAAATTGCACATACACATGATAACAGAACAAAAAGTTTAACCTTTACAGAAAGTTTAACTTTTACGAAACATGAAATACAAAGAACGACCTAAACCTAAAACTGTAAGAACTACCGATTACAATTGTGCACATATATCGATAATGGCAATTCTAATAATTTTCCCTGTTATCCTCCAGACTAAATCACCTGCACCATCATCATCAACATTTAATTCTCAAAACACAGAGTGGGCAGTTACAATAAGCGTACACTGCACAGAGCACAAAACACGTAACAAAGTGATGCAAGAACAGGAAGGCCAACTGCCCACACAACCAAATACAGACACTGTAAATGACCAAGTCAGCAGTTCTGTAAGTAATTTAATAAAAAAAGCAAACGCATACACATAAAAAAACACACAGCAAAGACAGAATGCAAATAAAGGGTTTAAAATTTTTATATATATCCAAAAGCACAAAAGTAGTGAATGGTACCGGTATATATCCCAATAATTTAAAAACGACTTTCACAAACACTGCAAAATCTGTCTTATTCATAGCAAGTTTAAATGCTTTAAAAAACTGAGATCAACATTTCAAACTAAATGAGATCACAGAAAGCCAGCGTAAAACAATACACACCTTATTATATGCAGCAGTTGCATAATCAGAATCGGTACGCTTATTGAAATGGCAGATAACCTGGTAATGTCTTGCTTCTACCTAAAAGCATAAAGTAAGCAAGTAAGTAAGTAAGTACGTGAATATCTAAAGTGCACAATGTCAGCCAGTGGCCGAATCTGAGGCACTTGGCTGAGCCGCTAGGGGGAGCAGTAGGCCTGCTGGAAGCAGTGAGTTTTAAGGAGGCGACGGAAAGTGTCTGCAGAGGTAGAACTACGGATGCTAGAGGGTAGTGAGTTCCAAACTGTGGGGGCTGCAATGCTAAAACCGCGGGAGGCAAAGGTTGTGCGGACACATGGAACCGACAAAAGATTGGTGTTAGCAGAACGCAGAGAACGTGTGGGAGTGTGATAATTGAGCAGAGAACGTAGATAAGCAGGTTGAGAGGAGTTGAGAATGTTGTACATCAATGTGGCAAGTTTGAATTCAATGCGTTGATCAACTGGGAGCCAATGCAGTTCCTAGAGAATATCAGTACAATTTAACATAAAACACCAACAAAGTAATTATTTCAAAAATGACTCTGATTATTGCAGAACAAATGGCAATTCACAGAAATCACACTGGCAGTTAATTCACATGCATACAACTATTTCAAATTACTATCAAAACTATACCACTATACTAAACAACTCTATTACAGCATATTGATAAAAATTTTTTTTAAAAACGGTATTAAATTTTGACAAACTGAAAGCTCTTGCCTTCACAACTGGAGGTGCAATGGGAAACAAGTAACGGTTCTCAGTAAAATCTTCTACTCTCAACGTAGCAGACATTATCACAAGATTCAGCGGCTGGTCTCTCTGAAACATCATCAATATTCAGTCAACATTCAGCTAAAAATTAGTCATAACGTATTTATTTAAAAATTTAATAAACTGAGATCACAAAAAGCCATAGTTTGTATTAATTGGTATATCAACCTTTTGCGAATTGGTGATATGATAAACCACACAATTAGTTAGTGATTAACCACTGAACTCATCACTTACAAGATCACTCAAAATTATTGTTTCTGACAACGTAAGATGTCATGTAGTGCTGGTTGCATGGCACCACCGAGGAAGCCTCATTGTTGGCAAAGCCTTGCACAGTAATGAATCATTGTATAAAAAACAGCATTCAGACACCATTAGTTTGTTCAGCAGCCATTTGATGGAACTGACTTCATACAAGTAAGTAAACAAGTAAGCAAATTTAATTTATAAAGCGCACAATATAGGCAAGAAACTCGCCGAATCTGAGGCGCAAAATTACCTTTGCTAATTAACAGTAACCCGAATAAGTTAAAAAGTGACTCTTGATAAATATTTTAAATCAAATTATATGCTTCTCCAAAAATATAGCAAAACAAACAAAAACTACTTTTATTATAAAACTAATTAAAACTGTTCAAATAACGCTACACAAGTATGGTGTAACCTGACTACGCAGCCTTTGGATACGCGAAAGCCAGCCGATCAGAACATCTGTGTAAACACTGCGTTCATGTGCCTCATCCAATATTATGACTCGATACTTCAGCAACAGCTCATCCTAACCAGCCACAAAAAAATACACAACTAATCTAATCTAATAACAATTTGACATAACACTAGTAATAATGTCACAAATTACTGTGAATTAGAGCAAACAGTAAGTAACATGATTCGCAGTTCATATTGTGACAATGGTGCTATATCAAATTGTTTTTAGATTAAATTAGATAAGAACATGCCAGCTTGTCCAAGGTGCAGGGGTAGGCTAAAGTGAACCGTTCAATTAGTCTAGATTGAAAGGGCTTAAACTATCAGCAGGTCTAATGCCCAGAGTGTTTATTGCAGAGAATGGGAGGAGTTATAGAAAAGTAACGAGAAAAGAATACAGTGGACTAATGAAGCAGATTGGCTGCCAATGAACGTAATTTCTGGTAGGTGGTTTTCACATACGAGGTTGCCCAGGTACACCAGCTGCCTAAGCATTCTGGCCTTGAAGGAAGCATGAACTTTGCTTAGGTAATGGTATGGGTGAATGACATGAACGTGCCACACTTTAACCCGAGCCAGGCAGGTCAGTATTTAACTTACCTAACCCATAAGATGGAAGGCTGATTTACATGGGTCTCGTCAGTTACATATTTAAACAGTTTCTCTGTCCAAAGACAGTCACCTCTCCAGGTACTAACCAAACCCAGCTTAGTGCAACTATGAAGATCAGAGACAAAGCGTTAACCATTGATAAAAAAGGCAGATAAAAACAACACAAATACAGCAAGAAGAACAAACATTTTGAAGCTCTTTCAGTAGCACACCATCTGTCATAAACTTTATCTTTGTGTCTTCTGTTGCATTACCTTCGTATCTTATCTGATAAGAAACTTCTCTGCAATCAAACAAAGTATCAGTACACTGTGGATATCAAATGAAATGCCCAGACAATGCAATCCTACAGTTGCTCTCTACACTTTACACATTTAGTACATCAAGCACATGATGGTCTTGTTCAAATCACACTGAGATACATAAAAACTAACACTGATTCAATCTGTACTTTTAATATCTGAATGTTCTGAATATATACAAAATTCTTTAAAAATATTGTATATATACAACTCTCTCTCTCACTCGCTTGCTCCACAGGCTCAATGCATGACATGTTTTACGAAATGAGTCCATTTCGTCCTATCCATCACCAATCCGCACAAGATGCCAATATCTTGATTACACCAGTCCACTCAGTCGTCCATCCATCTTCTTTTCAAGATCTCCCTCCATTGTTGATGCCAACCGTTAAGCCAAAAATAACTTGCTTTATCTGTCTGTCATATACAGTCTGTTATACACAACTATCTGTGCATAAAGTCTGCACAGCAAAATAAACATAATATTACTGATAATTATCATATCTGCAATCTGACTCCAACCTCGAGCTGAGATTCATTTCCTTGGCAACACGTTTGGCCATGCAGACAGCGGCTACTCGTCGGGGCTCAGTAACGCCAATAATGCCACCAGATTCTCCACTAAGCAGTTTACCCACAATACCATAGATCACGTCATAAAAACTTGACCACATCACATCACATCACGATCACACATGAACAAGTTGCTGCAAGCTGATATCATACAAGAAAACAATAATGAAATATTCGGACAGCATCAAGCAAAAAAGTAATTTCATAAAAGGGGAAATTGCTAATCAGTGCTGCTCCATGGTAAATCATATAATTAGATAAATGCAAGTTTGGGCTGGGGATGCGTCATTGAAGTGAAGTATAGCTGTCAAATGGCATGTCAGAAATGGATAGGTATAGGCATAATTGCTGTATGGGCAAATCTGATGATGGATAGTGAAAAACGTTGACTTTTGTTACTTTTTTATCTAAACAAACGCTATATAACATAACAAATGATATTAAGCTGACTGGAAAAATCAGCAACATGCTAGCAAAGACTTATTTGTGTTTAGTCAAAGCTATGTATTTTTACTACCACAACAATAACAAAACGACACAAATTGTGCAACACCTGCATTGAAAAAATGTATAAAAATGAAAAAAATACTGACACAAACAGTCAAGAAATTTGTTACTTAGGAAAAAAAAAGTAATACAAACTCCTAATAGATCATGTGGCTAGAGGCAAGTGGTAATGATAAGCAGCCGAAGCTTACTTACTGTGCATATCCAGCCTCAAACAGGAACTGCGGCACCTGAGTTGTCTTGCCCGAACCTGTTTCTCCGTGAATGATGACAACTGGGTGGTCATGTATGGCTTCCATGATTGTCTGCTCTTCCATTAGTATAGGCAGCTGCTGACGCTGTTCCTGTATCATGTCTGTCAAGCTATTATTACAGCAATGTACCCAAACAATGCACACCACTAAGATGAAAATGCTAAATTAGTAAAAAGTAACAGCATAAGTTTTTAACGAACAGTTTGCAACCACTTGCTCGGTGACTCAAGTGACTATGGCATCAGATTTTCAAACGCGAAGTTGTGAGGTTTGACAGCATGTTTGACTAAATGTTATCAAGTAAAAATTGTAGACAAGTTGTCAAAAAATTAAAAGTTGTTCATAGCTCGTAATGTTCAAGGCCGGTGTTACTTCTTTATTAGACAGGTCATACGACGAAGCTGTTTACTTC
>Ga0209671_1001517_pt1 | contig 19594 bp, 5 predicted proteins | sample WorMetHERISLAND2_2_FD_187401 | JGI IMG/M metagenome (GOLD analysis project Ga0209671, IMG submission 187401) | Marine gutless worms symbiont microbial communities from Max Planck institute for Marine Microbiology, Germany - Olavius geniculatus... | ecosystem: Host-associated > Annelida >...
GTCTAGGGGTTACTTTTTTCCGGACACAGTGTAGATTGACCGAGAGAGACGGCTAACAGTAATCATCATCAAGCGCGAAAAGCAAAGCAAAAACAAGACGCCGAACTTTTGTCGATATTTTCTTTAAATTCATTACATCATATTAAAACACTAAAACATTGTGTAAGAAATTTGCAATGCATAAAAAGTCGACAAGACTTGGCACTTGGCATGCGCTACTTTCATCGCATGGTAAGTTAACTCAACGCCAACGGTACCAATGCAGAAGCTGCTGCCCTCTGCCGAACTGTTATGAAAAAAAATATGTCGGTTTGACTGACGTACGTAGCGCTATCAGTATGAGAATTGTTTCACCGCATTTCACCGACGAATCCAGTAGCGGATCTAAAAATTTCTAAAGGAGGGGGTAACGAGACCAGAAGGCTTTAGTCGAGCCTGTTTAGGTACGTCGTAAGGGTCGGCAATGGTACTGTTGGATAGAGCGCTGACGAGTTTCTATAGGCTGTCAATGCCATCTATCTATCTGCAGCGGTTCGGCCGCAATTTTCAATGCGATGCTGCTGCCTGCAGCCATCACCTACATGCGCCGAATTACCGTATCGTGTTCGTATCTTAGCGCTAATTGTAGCGTTCGAAGTAGCAGCGTCAACAGCGTGTGTGTGACTGCAGTCATGCAGTCTCTGGGAAATCGCTTTCTATCCGCTACCGAAAGTCGGACGACGGCTTGTGCGACAGCTGCGCTTAGTCTATAAATTACAGCAAAACTCAATACAATTAAAATATAAAATTTAATAACTTGCACAAAAAATAAAAAGAAACAAAACCAAAAGCTTAAAATTCGTGCTTCTTGCGTTTTTGCGCTTTCCAAAACCTATGTTTAGGCTATATTGCTGTAGCCCGTAGAGTGTAGACCCAATATAAGCAAGGTAGGCTAGCTTACACGATAGGTCAAAAATGGCATGCTGTACGCAGTGGCGGATCTAGGTTTCAGTCAAGGGGAGGGAGCAGAATAGGCCTATCCCCATCGCTCCTCCTCCCTTTCCTCCCCTCCCTTTTCTCTTTCCCCTTTCCCCTTTTCCCTTTTCCTTCCCCTTTCCTTTTTCCTTTTTCTTTTCCTTTCCCTCAGAAGTAGGTCCTTAGTAGGACCCCGGCCTTGAATCCAGATAGAATGTCTAAGGGAGCGCTGTGAGCTCCCCCAGCGGAGTCTGAGGTGGAGCCCCAGCCAAAGTCAAATTTAGTAATTTTCGTCTTAAAATATAACATTTGGTGGCAATAATTGCAATCATTTTCCTGATACACAGACTTATGAATTAGCAGTAGACCTACAGCACAGCATATAAAAATAGGCCTATTCACTTATGATGCATAGGAGCTCAAAGGGGGGCAGCCACACGTCCGCTCCCCCCTGTCCCTTGGATCCGCCGCTGGCTGTAGGCGTCCATGTTACGGTTGTCGTCTGCAGAGGGGGTAGAAAAACGTGCGTTTTCAACGGATAACTGACCATATTTCGGAAACGGTGAGAGATAGGCCCAAGGTTTACTATTAATCACTAATAAAAAATGGCATACGCCCTTTCAGATAAGATAAAAATCATCAACCTTGGATGACTTTAAACGTCAGTACTACAACAGCAACTGTATAGGTTTTCCCTAGCGACAGCTGGGTTTTTTTGTTATACGCCAGGCCTTAACTTCATCAAAATATTAACCGATTTTCAAAATTCTTTCACTGTCGGAATCAAGAGAAAATTTGGAATAACGCGCTCATTCCACGCTGTTACAAAAGATCCCACCACACTTCTGGTGTGTCGTTACACTACCTTGTGAAAAGTCAATGTCTCAATAGCAACAAAAACAAGATGACATCTGTTAGAACATTTTATAGGAAATTAACAACAGAAAACAACATGTTTATTATCTCACTTATTGTCCAAAATAACGGTCACATTCTGCAGTTTTTACAATGTGTCCGCCGTCCTGCTAGACGACGTCACTGATCAATGGCGCGATCAGTGAAACACTGAGGAAATTATTTTGGTGTTAGGCCTATTACAGTTTTTTCGTTTTTTCCTAATTTTGACAGCAAAAAAAATTGAAAATCGACTAATATTTGATGAACTTGAGGAAGGTTTATACAAATGGTGCCATTTTTGGCCCTCCCTCTAAGTCATAAGCCCTACATCTTATCATCTGAGCAAAGGCAGCCAACCCCGAGCCTCAGTTTTACTGATCATTAAATTTTATTATTACTGAGCTATAGACCTATGGACAGTTCACTGCACGTTCGACGGTTCGATGTAAGCCTAAGCCTAGCCCGGTATCGCTGATTGGACCGAAGAATCAAAATCAAGCGCAATAGACCTACGTATCGTACGTAGGCCTACTCGTATCGTCAGCGTATAACCTAGCGTTAATTTCTACGTCCGTTGGATTGAGTAGACCTATCTTTGTGCTGGCGGTATCTACGCCTATTGATATATGAAAAGGGGTGGAGTGACAGTGAATAGGGGCTCGTTAGACAAGTTCACAATCGCTATTCCGCTGGTCAGTGTATTACTAGATGGGAGTTACGTCGAACGTCTGACGAGGGCATTGGACGTCCAACTACAAACCTGTCTGATCCCGTTACTCATCAGTAGTTCTGCATTACCGTCACATTCTACGCTGAACAAACGGCGCCAACAATTTATTCGGTGACCGTTTCGATCGCGCTTTGAAGAGGAGCAAAATAATGTCAGCTAATTATCAGCACACTGTCCTCTCTGATGCACATGCAGAGCAACGGTTCTGTAATTAGACACAAGTCTCCCAGTGTGGGGCGCTAGGCTATGCAGTGCCGTTCATTCAACTCAAAAATGAATACAAAGCACATACAACATACAAGAAGATAGCTATACCACCATGACAGTTGCATTTGTCTACTTTGCAGTCCAGGTAGTCAGTATCGATTATAATGCTTGACAATATTTCCATTTAGACCGTTCGACGTTAAAGTATAGGCCTACGGTTATGCCGGGTAATTCATTCTGACTAGTAACGGAAATCGACCATTACAAAACCTAAACTTTCTAGCCAATGGCGAAAAATTGGCATGCCTATGTCCATGACGTAGCAAGAATTCCCTCCATAAAAAGTCATAATGAACGGGAATCATGAAATAAATTTTTAAAATTTCCTTTTTGCTATCGTTGAACTAAAATAACTTTATTTTGTTCTAGTTTTTTTCGATCCACTATTATCATCATCAGCAGCAGCATTTAGGCCTAATTTTCCAAAGTAGGCCTAGACTTGTCATAACTTCAACTTAACTTGACATAAATCTAATACGGCACAGGCACTGCAGGAACAACAAGGGACAGATCGAGTAGACAGTACTTACAGTGGCCATGTCTTGAACTTGGGCGGCGGCAAGGCTTAAACCCCCTTCGCCTCAATCTCACTCGATCACAGTCCCACTGCGTGATTTGTGCACAATCCACAAGCAATGTTGCGGTTACAGCCGGTTGCCTTTCAGTCCAACTGTACCTGGCTTGACCAGGCTCAGCGGTTAGGGCATTGGATACGAGATCGAAAGATCCACGGTTCAATTCCCAGCCGGTGCACTACCAAGTAACAACTATGGGCAAGTTGTTTACACCTACAGGTCTGCCTGTGTAGGTGCAAGTGGTCTGGTGGTTAGTGTCGACTCGTAACTTTCAGGTTGCGGTTAGATTCTCACTGCCGTCATTTGCAAGCAACATTGAGCAAGTTGCTAACCTACTGTGTGCTCAGGCCAACTCAGCCTCCTACACTCCGTGGGATGGGAAATGAGTAGTAGCTTACCGTCTGACGGCCTACGGGGTGAAGGCATAGTGTGGCTGATTGGGGCGGTGGTATGTCTGCTAGCTGCAAACCGCGGGTCCACTTGTTCGCTTAGGCGGGCAATGGATGACCGCATACTGCGCTGCGGTATCATAAGCTCATGCCAATCAGCTGCCACTTCCGAGATTGTAAAGCGCTTCTGGGCTCCTGTAAGAAGTGCTGGACAAGTGTTGGACTTTACCTTCACTTTTACCTTTGCAGCGTGCTACGTGTAAGCGTTTTTTACCGACCGTTAAGTCGAGTCTTTGGCGCGTGTATCGTCTGTCGTCTGTCTGTCGTCGTAGCATTGTGGCTATACGGTACGTCGTAAGGGGTCGGCGATGATATCGTTAAATAGGGCGATGAAGAGATGAAGAGGTGTCAATAGTATGCATGTTTATCTGCAGCGGTTTGACCGCAATTTTGAATGCAAAGTTGTTGCCTGCAGCCAATCATCCACGTGCGCCGAATTACCGTATCGTATCCTAGTGTTGATTGTAGCGTTCGATATAGCAGCGTCACCGTAGCGTGCATGGGATTGCAATCACTCAGAGAAATAGCTTTCTTTCCGCGACCGGAAGTCGGACGCTGGCCTTGCGATATAAGCGGTACAGTAGGCCACCCTACCGATAGCTGGATTTCTTGTAAAAATTCATACGCAGCTGCTGCATGCGTCGAAATATTCCTGCGTAGAAAACGGAATTATTAACGCAGCGTGTTATTAAAGATGACATCGGTCGTGTTAGATCAACTAATTTGTTAACAAAATTAATTCGTTGCGAGGCAGCCGAAATAAAACTATGCATTTCTTCTTATGACTTTTTATCCAAATAATCTACATTTCGTTAAGGCAGTGAGCAATAAATAGTTCCATAAACAGGATGTAGGCTACAACAGAGACAGATCATTCTGGGGTTTCGGTCACTAGTGCGACAGAATGAACTGTATGTAAATCGCCCGAAAACGAGCCGTCTATACTGCTCGGATAAGTGCGGAAGTAAACGAGACGGACGTGGTCAACATGAAGGTCAGTTACCAGCAGCAGTTGCTGCAGCTGTTAGACGTTTTTACGACACTCTTGTTCGTCTCAGAAGTTGTCCAACTGACAGCTCGACCTTGCCTATAGCTTGTCCATACCGGGTCGTATTTCCCTTCTCGCCGTTCCGCATGCCGTGCATGTGCCGACTGGCAGGACTAGGACTATACTGTAGACCTACACGGCTGGCTGGCAGTTTCACGGTAAATCACGCGGTGTCCGGTTCCATGCAGGTGACATGTGGACGTCGTAGCCTGACTCGCGCACGAATGCGTTAGGCGCGTGGCACTACGGCGTATTATGGCGTTTAAGTTCTCCACTTACTGGCACGCTGAATAGCTGCTCCACTCCGCCGGCGCATGTCGTAAATTCGGCATATCAGGAAATCGGACGGTCGTGGTTTTATTATACTGAGCTCATGCTGTGAATGTCTGTCGTTCGTTCCCAGCCTGTGTCTGAAGTGTGTCAGATACGATACATTTTATAGGTCCACACAGTCTGTGACTGACCAATGTGTTAATGATACCTTGATATGCGTCTGAAGCACTAACTGATACTACAACAAAATGCAGAATGAGCGGTGAATGCTATTGGCGAAATAAGTTTATCGTTTGTAATCGCTCGTAATTTGTTGTGAGCAAGTAGGCCTATCGAATCTCGAAGTGTTCTGGGCATTAAAGCTCGTTAAGACTGGAGACTCCACATTTGACTTTTTTGTTTTGTTTATTTATTAACGAACGTAACTAAGTTACAGCAACTGTTAAATAATTTCTGCATGGGTAAATTTGGGATATCCCTCACTACCTTACAAGTCACAGAATAAAAATCACGTTATTGCAAGTAATAACGAGCATTTTGTCATAAAACAGGCCTAAAGCTTACTACTATAGTGAAATGCTGTGGCTCCTTAATCGACACTCGATGTACCATACCTTTGGGACTTTTGGGTAATGGAAATAATAGCATATTTCCATCTTGTGTTGCATGCATGTACAAACTCGTCGTTGTTAGCAATTAAGCAACGAAAAAGACTGATAGCAAATGGCAGGGTCGGCAAGCAACGCGAGCGAGCGGAACGAAATGCTGGCGTTTCGAACGTGACTCAAAATCGCATTTAGATCGTCGCGTGACGAACCGTATGAAAGCGTGTCACTGTCGGCAGAGCTGCTCCGCGCGCCATTTGAGCCCACCCGGAACTAAAACGAACTCACCTCCTGTTTACACTGTATATTTAAAACCACAGACTGGCAGCAAGCGAGCTCAAGGGTAGGCTACACGTCGGCTGACATTGCCGGACAATAATTGTCACCGGCGCACACGACACGCCCTGCTCAATGCACGAAAAACAGCTACGTATCGCCTAGCACTCGGCGGAAATTGGGTTGAGCTGATGCGGAAACAGATTACCAGCGCGACCGACCGGCTGACAAAAACTCACGGAATTGACTGACACCCAGTGAAAGGCGAGGTCTAGCCTGTCACTTCGACTGTAACTAAATATAATACAACGGGATATATACGCCATTGTAACGCAGAACTCTGGGGGCGTCCCAATGTCAGAGAAGTCAGACGTAGGCCTTTATCTATACGGAGTAGATTGGTCTACTTCTACTCTACTTGGTGAAATTACGTCAGCAACTATAGCGACCGTGCGATAATGGCTTTCTCTCTCGCCTGCTAAACACGATTAACGTCCGCGTGTTAAACTTTCGTGTCAACGCGCAGAATTAACCATAAATACTATAGGATACGTCCCGGTAGTGCATCTGCACAGAAGGCACTTAATTTAGCAACAAACGAAACTTGAGCGAGCATGCACTTTGTCCTTGCATAGGCCTACTGTGTTTGTGTTTGTTTGTAGCTTTTCCTTAGCACTAAGATTCAGCTGCAGATGCCTGATGGTCTGCTGGTTTCCGTTTCCCATCATCCCATGAATAACTTGGACCGTACGTGCAAAACACTAAACATTTTTTGAAACTGTTTTGCGCTTTACATTCAACCGTGGCCTTAGTTTTGGGCATGGTTATCTACTAACCATAGTTTTGGATTCATAACTCATTCGGTTTATTTCTTATTAAAATGTTTTGGCTGTAGTCTAGGATATGAGATATTTCAGTTTCAGTGTCGCAAATTCAGTTTGCATGGTGAAATCGGCAAGCCACATAAAAATCGTTCCCATTGCCAAAGTCTAGGCTGAAATCTACTTTTGCTGCATTAATTCAATGCAGACCTAACCGCTCGGCAGTTGTGCTTTGGGACACAATACGACATTTCTTATCCCAGCCAATCTATAATGTCGTCGCACTGTTGCTGCTAGGCGTCTAGCTTCTCCACTGTTCTGGAGTAGACGCCGCGTCTTCCCATGTTGAAAACCAGCTCGATCGTATCGATGCGGCCACGTATGGCGACGTCCAGTAGTGTGTAGATGCTAATGATAGTGAGAAATGTCAACCGCTGCTCGACCGCCGTTAATTATAACGCCCGGGGACTGTTAATAACGCCCGCCCGCACGGTAGCGGTTCACGGCAATGGCGGCCCGCACTGAATAGTGACTATACGTCGGACCGTGTACCAGCAGGCCGCGCATAGCTGCAGGTGCTAACGGGTCCGTCTCGAAGCACCACGAAACCACGTGCTGGATGCATGGATGCATTGAATGGTGGTGCAATCTCTGACGTAACGGCAAAGATGACTTTGTAGATTAATCCACCCGCGCTACCGTGATATAATGCAGAATACGACGCAATGTCCCACGCAGCATGGCATTATTGTCATGCTGTGAAGAGTTAATCCTATAGGAACTGACCTGACGCAGCTGGATGAATCGCGACTTCGCTCCATCGCGCTGTTCACTTCTAATTAACACTTGCGTGTCGCCTTCGTTTGAATTACTTCCCGTTCTCTTACAGACTTTTCTTTATTTTTTCAGAGTTAAACTTACTCAACCTGAAAATCTCTGAAAACATCAAGTTTGTACTTCGTCGCGGTAATCGATTGAATTTAGTTGACCTTGATATGCACTATGACCAGTTTAACAAGTACTTTGAGCTAAGCTCATGAGACGCCCGACAGCCTAGCAGTTCCTGTTCGCAGGTTGTCTCGGTTTGTCTCCATCCATTTCGTCGCAATTCACTCTTGAAATCTGCATGCGCCACAGCCACAAATTGGAAAAAAGCACTAAAACCCCCTATTTTGGGGATTCGAGGTCATTCAAGGTCATCGATGTTGACACCACTGAAAGCCTGTTACTATTGCTTGTTGTGATAAGCAGCATATCTGAGCCTATCTGCAAACGTTTTCACGCTACACGAGCCAATGACGGTGAAATAACTACTTTTTAGGGGGTACGCCGTCTCTGACGCCCGCACGCGCAAGCCTGTTTGAGCCTAGGGGGTCGGGACTTGGACTGCTAAAATCTACGTTTAGTACTGAAAATTTCATCTGCAGATTGTCTTGGTCTATATCCAGCCATTTCGTCGCATTCACTGTTGAAACTTGCGCTGCAGCTAAAAATTGCGAAAAATTCACCGAGACCCCTTTCAAGGTCGTTTAAAGTCATCGATGTTAACAAATCTAAAAAGCCCGTTTCCAGTGCTTATTATGATATGCAGCAAGTCTGTATCTATCTGCAACCGTTTTCACACTGTACGAACCAATAGCGGCAAAATAAAATTTTTAACGGGTACCCCTTTTTGACGCCCTCGTTCGAAGGGAACTCCTTTACCTAAAGGCACGACATTTTGTCACTGAAAACTAGAGTCGTTGGGACAGCCCACAGTGAAAATTTCGTGATCTTAGCTTGCATCGTTTTGAAAGGGCTTAAGGCCAATCAAGGGTGTGCCACACAGTCAGACAGACAGACGCCCAACAGGCCATGGCTAAAACGCGCGAAACATAGCTGTCGCGCGTAAAAATTCAACGTCAATACTATGCGTACGACTTTCTGGCTATAGTGGCTAGAAGCCGAATAGGACATAATATCTTTTGCACCGTTTCTGAGTTACAGCAAAATTACTGCTTTTTCGATAGGATAGGGCCTACCTCATTTAAGACCACGAAAAAGACTGAACGCCGTATGATACAGAGTACCAACGCAAACGATACTCACGGTGTTTTTCGCAGAAAATAGTATTTTTACGCGCGAAAGCAGCTATAGACTGCTTTAGCGCGTCTTAGCCATCTCAGTTCTGACCGTCGGTCTGTCCGTCCGTCCGTCACACGGGTGGATCAGTCAAAAACGATGCAAGCTATAGGATCACCAAATCTTCACCGTCGGCTGCCTGGAAGACTCTAGTTTCAGGAACCGTAAAGCTTTTCCATTCAGTGGCGGTTCTAGCCCGTAATAGCTGGCGGCACGACCCCATGGCGAGCGCGGTAGCGCGAGCCTATAACGGGGGTCTGGGGCAGAGCCCCTAGCGGGGTCCAGGGACAGAGCCCCTGGTCAGGGAGTCAGGGGGATAAGTCCCCTAAAGCTGAAGCACTTTTGGTTTTCAGACTTTATATGAAAACCCCAAATTTGCCCACTTTTCTATAATTTGAAAACGCAAATAAATCACATATTTGTGTTATGTTTGCAAAAAATTATGCATGGCCACGAAACTGGATGGCCTGGAGCAAAACTGAGGGGCCTGTGCCCCCCAGCCCCGGCCTAAAACTGCCACTGTTTTTCATAAATTCGAAGGGGGTCACCCCGAACGACGGCACTAAGTGAGAGGGGGTAGGAAAAATTTGCGATTTTTAGCATAGATGTAAAAAACGTTTTTACGTTTTTTTATTCTTGCCGTGTTTTTTACGTTTATAACGTTTTTATTTTCTGAACGTTTTTTATTTTTATAAAAAAAACGTTTATTGAAATTTGAAAATTCCACCAAAAACATCGAAAAGCACTTTTAAAGCCACTGAAACGAATTAATAAGCTATAGTGGTGGTAGTTTATTTACTTATAGTCTAGTGATACTTTGTCTTGTGACTACATAGTTGAATAAAAATTAAGTAAAATTCTCTCTTTCGATAGTTCTTGCTATATTGCAGTCGCATCATTAGGTTTTAGGCAAGAAGTTGAACAAATTAGGGCTAACGTTTTTTATCAACGCTTTTAAAGGTTTTTTAAAAAAATTTCTACTACGTTTTTTACGGTTTTTAACGTTTTTAAAAATTTTTTCTGGAACGTTTTTACATCTATGATTTTTAGCCAATAACGAAGTATCGATGCGATACTTCGTTTAGCTTAATTTTTACGCGCGACAGCAGAATGCTTCGCGCGTCTTAGCCATCGTCTGGGGGTCTGTCTGTCCGTCTGTCTGTCACACTCGTGAGCTGTATCAAAACGGTGCAAGCTAGAATCACGAAATTTTCACTGTGGGCTGCCCCAAGGTCTCTAGTTTATCGCGACAAAATTTCGTGCCACTGGGTGCAGGGGTTCCTTTCGAACGAGGGCGTCGAAGAGGGGTACCCCCAAAAAGACGTCATTTTGACGTTATTGGCTCGAATAATGTGAAAACGGTTGCAGCACTGGTGACAAGCTTTTTAAAATTATCAACATCGATGACCTTGAATGACCTTGAACCTTCCCAAAAGGAGTTTTTGTGAATTTTTCGCAATATTTGGATGCTGCGCACATTTCAACACTGAATTGCGCCGAAATGGCTGGAGATAGACCTGGACATTTCGCACATGACATTTTTAGCATAGAACGTACATTTTTAAGAATCTACAAGTAGTTATTTAACCGCTATTGGCTCGTGTAGCTGGAAAACGTTTGCAGATCGGCAGAGACGTGCTGCTTATCATAACAAGCAATATAATGACAAGCTTTTTATTGGTGTAAACATCGATGACCTTGAATGACCTTGAATTTCTAAAATAGGGGTTTTAGTGTTTTTTTTGCAATTTGTGGCTGCGGCGTAGATTTCAAGAGTGAATTGCGTCAAAATGGATAGAGCTAAATCAACACAACCTGCGAATAGGAACTGCTAAGGCTGTCGCGCGTCTCATGAGCTTTTCTCAAATTACTTGTTCTCTTTAATTAAGCTAGGCCTACGCGTTCATTGCCTGAAGGCTAAATTTGCCTACTGTGTAGGCCCCTATTAGGCCGTAGCCTATTCATTCGTAAGATAAAATAGGCAATATGTAACGTTTATGGAGGCCTAATTTTAATTTTCTGAATCTTAGTGCGTTTGCTGTCTGCTGACTTAATAGACCTAAGTATAGTCTAAAGCAGATGAGCTGATCGAGAAAGGATTGTTGTCTTCAATCTATAGGCTTACCCACGATGAAATGGCTACAACTGTAAGGAGTGGGGGTAGCTCTCTTGCTATAGGCCTACTTTTGCAGGGTAGCGCAAGTTTAATCAACACTTGCTTGAAATGCTTTAAAGTGTTAGCTTCAACTAGCGAGTGAGCAGTTTGCGTATTGGATTAACCGGTCGTGCTTGCTTAATATCGTTTTGCAAACAAGCCTCTGTTCGATAAATTCAGCAGTTTAGTGAGAAATTTAACAAGGCACTCCTCTGGACGACGGTAATGATGTTTACTTTCGGTGTTGTAGTTGCAGCTGATTGGTGCACGTTCGACCAATAGCAGCCGGGACTGAGGCCGGTGCGACAGTGCAGCGGGACAATGAAATTTGTTGGGCGAATGTCGAAGCAAGCAGACCTCCCATTGTGCTACTGACAGGCTCGTCTCAGTGTGCTCAGGGCTGGGTATTGCTGGCTTGACTGAGACGCCGTGAGACGGTACTTAAACTGAATATAGCGGATATTGGCGGACGTATCTTACGCTCAGCGTCGCAGCTGATTTACTGACGATCGAACTCTGTTCTTGGATCAGTGTTCTACACTGCTGTGAGCAAGCATTATACTACTGGACTATAGATGACCTGTGTTGTGGTTCATGTCCGTGTTATACTAATGGACAGCTGGCTCGCCCTGCGCCTTCGCTGGAACTTCACTTAGACCGTTACAAAAGCCGGCTGGAGCTGCTACCAAGAAACATTTGAAGTCGCTCAGGTCGGTTCTCTTGTTGTGTGTAAGCCTATAGGCCTATAGCCTAATGCGTCTACGCTGATCTGCTGATGCTATGAACAGTCATTTACTGCTGCTTGGAATTTTGACACAGGGCGAAATACTTTTTGCAGTCATTGAGTTTTAGGTTTGTTACGTTGTTGTTTGATTGATTGTTTTTTGGTTGCCAAAATACTTGCTCTCTGCTATTGGTTTTTGTTCATTATGTTCGGCGTTTCTTCTGTCTTTTCGTCATGTTATACCGGTATACCTGAAAACCGAAGGACACCGCAGGACTCCGTAGAAAGACCGCAGGACACAAAAATAATAGGCCTAACCGCAAAACGATTTTTAGACGTGAAAACGAGACTTAACCTTTCATTAGTTAAGTAAATTTAAATAAACGTCGCTAAACAATGCAAAAATAACAAAATCAGCACGCCACCGTTTCATTCTGACATTCATTACTAGATTGCAGTGAAATATGCCTGGATGTTTTGCTAGACTTTAATTTCTGACGCATTGTTTGACGTCGCAGACTCAGACTGCCATGTCGTGTTGCAGTTGTGCTTACTGTACAGTAGACTGTGTGCAGAATGTAACGAGGAGGCTTTGGGAGCTTTGGAAGGTGAAAGGTGAGTGCGAGAGCTAGACCGGTGATAGACTGACAAGCTGCGTTGTAGGCTAATATTAAACGGTGACGACAAGACCGTACGTCACAGGAAGCGACTTGACGGGTCTGGCATTCATTTTATTACGCTAGGGACCAGCTGCAGTCAGCAAGCGTTACGCGCAAGCACGGTACAGGTGAGGCTGTCCGGAGGGAGCGGGGTAGGGGAACCACTTGGTCTGCTACTGTACATTGTAGGTTAAACTGTCTTGCCCAGGAAGCCATGCAATCTATACACGGTAGCATGCTTGCCTCATTACCCTCGGACTACTGGACTCGTCCTGTCAGTTCAGGCCGCGTTTACCAGTTAAGGAACACTTATTGCGATCAGAAAGCGGCAGTTTTAACGTTTGACGTCATTGCAGCTCGTAAGTAGCAAAATAACGCAATTCTTTTTTATATCAAGAAATGGATGCCTATTGTGAGTAATCCTGTCGGCTTGTAACTGGTTCTGTATAAACCGTAATGCGGCTAATGCCGCGTATAGCCTAATATTGTGTTCGTTGGAGAACAGTTTATTGCCTAGAATTATCACTACGCCGTTAATTTTGCGTCGTCACCTCAAGTGGGTCACTCCAACTAGATCCAGCTTGGCGCTTGAGGTAGTCAGTGTTTGCGTGAGTGGACTGGATAGTCAGTTACATAATGTTTGAATTGCGTGCATGGAAACGACTGTTGCGTTGAGAGCTATAGCTGTACTTGCACGCCAGTGATATACCGTGTAGTGTGCTTGCGTGGGTGACGTATTGCATGGGTGGAGACAATGCGGTAGGCCAAGTCGGTACGCGCGCTGAAATTCAATTGACGGCATGCGCATTCATAGTGGCGTGGATCGTGAAACGGTTATTGTAGCACCAACTGTCGGTCTTACCACATCAAGCACAGGGCCATGCAGTCCACGCCACGTGCATACAGCTATATAGGCCTACTAGGTGTGCTGTATAACTGCCGCCGATGCTGACGGCTACGACAATGTGACGTAACTCCGAGCCATATAGTGTCAAGGCACCAATTAACCATGGGTCACACGTACAGGCTGATGGCGCGTACCGTAACTGAACTGAACGGAACTGACACGGTTTAGTTTTTGACGAACTGACCAATGACTGCGAGCCCATTGGTCATTGGTTGACGCGTACGTGCGCGTAATCACATATTATCCGACGCAGTTAGTCAGTGCCTACTGTAATGCATTACTGCTTGCCCATTGGTCAGTTTGTCAAAAACTAAATCATGCCAGGTTGGTTCAATTACGTCGCTCTGTAGGCCTATTCGATTTTAAACTCCACTCCCAAAGTGCTGTGATGCAAATCCTGTTCAAGTCTACAACAGACTCAAATAGCGGAGTTTAATAAGGCCATAGTCAACAATACTAGACCCAATATGTCTTCGAGGATTTGAGGGTTTGCGAGTCAATTGTTCTTTACGTCATGAGCCTACAATTTTTTGCTGTGTTGGCTTTAAGACGTAAACGTGCTTCTTTTCGATAGACCGTTTGTGCTGTCGTTTACTCGTTTTGTCGTGCTTAATAATTCAGAAGTATGCATACACAGGCAATGCGTGATAAACTGAAACTGTGTCTTAGTCTTTCGTTTAATTAGTGGCTGGTTTATTTCAGTTCTTTGCAGTGCACAAAGTGCCAGGCGTATATTTTTACTGCTCTGTTCGCCATCAGTAATCACACGTGTATAACGTTGGCCGCTGGTGCGTGTACATTAGCTGACACGTCGTGGAATGGAAGTGCCGGTCCAATGCACAGTGTCTGTCTTTGCAGGGGAGCCTGGATAATAGCGATCCACCCAGGCTTCCTTGGTCCGTCTGTCTGTTCGGTCCACTATCCAGGGCCGGACAACGATGATCATCCTGGCCCATCTATGCTCTGCATGGCTACTGTGTATAAATAAATCGCTCGCTAATCGTCGTCGTCGTGTTGGTTTCTAGGAGCTGTGTATATGCGTTGGTGGGGCGACGACACATGTCAGTCGCTCCTGGTCACAGTTGGACGGCTGATGTGATGACGTCGCTGCGTTGTCTTGCGTGGTGTTGCCGCGCGCTGCCTACCCACTGAACGTGAAGTCGGCATCTAGTCCTCTACGCTGTACATTAGAGCTGGGCAAAACGTGATTTTTATTCTACCCTTTTCTCTCGAGCAGAGGTTCGTTTTACGGCGCTGCTTTGGCTCAAAAGTCTTTTGTGCATATATGCAGAGCGAATCACGTGTATGGTGTGAAGCCGCTGAACTTTTGGTGTCTGTTGGTCATTGTTACAAAAATAGGAAAGAACACATGAGGGATAGTGAAAAGAAATTGCAGAGGGGGAGAAGCCTTGCAATTTTTTGGGTGAATGTTTTGTTTCTCAAAAGAAGCAAGCTGGTTTGCACATTTTTTTCAGTTATCTCTGTTAAGTGCACTTATGTCGACCAGTGATCATTGTAGTCCTACAGCCGATTAAATGATGCTCCGTTTTGCTGGAAAACATGTCTATAGGAATAAATAGTTTGGAATGCGTATACTGCGAAAGTGAAACGTTAACGTTAGCTGAAAATTCACCAGAGCTTTTTTCGACAGTAGATACTGAAAAAAATCTGACATGCAGAGCTGTTTGTCTCAATTATATCGATACCAAATCGAAATACATCGGTGTGGCGCAGCTTTATACTGCGAAGCCATCAGTTGCCTTGTGTAACGTTGCGGATGCCTGGAGGCATAGGCCAGTCCAAGTGGAACCAGACGCTGACATCCTGACGCATCCCGAGTCCTGACTATCTGTCTGTTTGTCTGTGCTGTGGACAGTGTGTGGGAGGTTCCCGGTAATTGTGACCACCGCCGCCGCGGCCGACCCTTTACGTCTAGCCTCCAGCGTATATACACGGACTGCTTGCCCGCGCAGTCGCTGCCAGTGTAGTACGAACGAGGCTTAATTTGTTCGCCGACTTCTACAACAGAAAGTCGTCAGCGGCTTCCGTCGTTTGAGCTGGTGATGGTTCGTCCGAGGATCGTGAATTTCTAAGTTCTGACGCTGGCGCTCTGACGTCGTATTCCACGGTAATTCGTATTTCCGTTGCACAGCTAGTTTTCAACCCGAAAAGAACGGTTGACGTTTGTGCTTTGTTTCTTTACCGTATGCTATCAGCGTCATCACACAGGGTCAGTACTATATCATATCAAGCTGGCTCGACGAGCTGGCTATATGTTAGCTGGACGAGCCAACTCGATGTTTGTTCGATCGTGTAAACGGGGTATAAAACTCGGTTCCAAGTTTGACGCCGTGAGACTGGCTCAGTGGTCACTATAAAGTCGAAATACACGATTAAGCTGAAATGCTCTAACATGTTTATTTAACACATGAGAAAAGTATGCGTGAAAGTAGAGGAACGTATGAAATGGAAAAAAAATAACATAGGCTATAGGTTTAAGATGAACTTTCCATCGCATATTGCTTGATTGCGCCGCGCCGTCTGTTCAGATTGCTGAAGAATTCGGTTCTATCGTGTAACCGGTAGGTAGGCCAGTCTGTATGTTCGATTGTTCGTTGTAATCAGGCCAATCTTAAGTCGTTTAGCACATATATCTTTACGACGCTGACTTAATTGACTTAATACTGCTGTGATTCTTAAATTTTTCGGCTATCTTGTTTTGATGCATCTGTTTCCTTTGGCTTATTTTTGTCCTATATATCTATCATGTAGGGTCTCCCTGTGTGATTTTTTTTCGCGGCAAGCTCCAAGTTCGCCTTTGCGTTTAGGCCTATCATGTTGTGGACTCTGGTGTTTTGCTGTTATCCGAATTCCGAAAGACTTTATGGTCCACATGAATGTGTGTTTCTGTGGATATAATTATGTAGGCCTTGAAAGTGTTCAATAAAAAGGTACCATTTCTCTTTCTTTCATAACTCATCCAAACGACTACGAATTTACACGATATTCAACTGGGTATGGAAGAAAGAAAAAAAAGATGCCTCTTTATTTCGACAACGTAAATAGTTAACTGTTAGAACGTGTGACTTTCATTCGAAGTTTCTGATGTTTCAGCGGTAAAACTGTGATATAAATTCAACATTCAGTGATTGACAACACATTCGGCAGCACGCATTCGCCCGCCGTGTTTGTCCATTCGGACGGTAGCCGTGTTTGGGCGTTCGTTGGCAGCATGACTGAAGTCAGGAGCTCCTGGGATGGGAACTGGGAAGCGACGAAATTAGACGCACATGGCGGCTGTGCCGGCGGCAAGGCAGCACACACAGGGACGGACTGGCGTGTAGGAGTGCCGACCGTGACTACGATGAAAGCTACACACTGTAGTGACCGACCAGCTGTCCACGTATATGTCTGAGGCTGCTTCAATCCCGAGTCCAACAACTGCCAGCACTCGTCATCTTTCTTATACACCCTGCACAGCATAGCATAGAAATTATAATTGATCGACACAACCGTGCAGATGGCGCGCTTTTTGCGTTCACGGGTGTGCGTCTTTGAACGCGTCGATCTGAATCATAATGCATTGTCGTCCTTGGAACATCTGCACCGTGTATCTGCATTGTTATGATTCATATGAATATTCATGTAACACGTCTCCGCAGTTTGCGCGAGTGTGAATTAGGTGAAATTAGTTGCCGTTATAGGCGTTTAATATATTGTTTTTGCGTGGCGTTTTCGTGATGTCCGCCCAAGTTGATGCTGGCGGTTTATCGTAGGCCTACGCACGGTTCAATGTAAATCGTGCATTATATTGAAACCGTCGTGGGCGGACGTCACAGAAAAACCCATTAAAACAGCAATATTTTATTATATAGGTTCTACGGTAATACGCCTATGATGAACTAAATTTACGTACATGCAAATTTTGTTTTGTTCGACCGAGAACTAACGGTTGCAACTTGAAGATGGCGTGCAACCGCGCTTCCAGTCTGATTTGAATGATTTCAAAAAGCAGCAATAACATTATCGGTTTAAAAGGTGAACGTGATGTACAGTGTATAGCCTATCTCTGTGAGAAACCCATCTCAGAGTTATGGAGCGTTATGCAGTTGTATATTAGGCTTATTTAACTATTTAAACAGTAAGTGCAGACATGACTAAATTGATGCACTGATGTCGTGATGCGTATGGTATCTACTGAGCGATGAAGCAGTTTCGTTTATACGTGGGTATACGGCGACGTTGAGATGATGTAGTCCAGAGTTCATGCAGGAAGACAGGTAACGGGATAAGACGCGGGAACTAATTACCATCCAGCGATGATTACGGTACGATAATGCAGATCGCAGAGCTTGCACAGCGTGCATCCAGTGTTATCAGTCAACTGGCCTGTCATGCAGAGTTATGCCATTAGCGACTGACATCGTCACGGCCTGTCCGCGCTGAAATTTGGGTTTGCCATGACGGACAGCCAAGGTGCAGTGGACCAGTCAGATGAAAGTAGACCGGGTAGCTATGCGATGCGGCGGTGGTCATTTGCATAATCTGAATATAATGACGAGGCGGTGGGGTGGCCTGGCGATCGATCAGCTTGTCACGCTGGAGTGGAGTGGGCGACGGTGACGCCTTGCGGCCGGCCTTGAAGTATCCGGACATGTCCACTTCAACTTGTCTTTCAGCCTGACAACTCGTCGTCTTGTCGCTGCGTCGTATATACGCCGCGTCAAACCAGTTCCGCAGTTTGCATGCTGGATGAAACGACGGCAGAAAGTTCGCCCAAAACGGCGCAAAACTTAGGACGTGTACAAAGCAGCAGAAATGAACCGATCTGTGCTGGAATCTCAGTTCTGTTCAGTTGCGTTGAACGGATTGTACAAAAACGAATAATTTCATTTCGTTCGCTCTGTACACGCCATTATGGCGCATAATTTCGCCAGAGAATGTGTTCTTTGACTCATGTTCTGTTACATTTAGTGGATAAACAACGTACAAGTTTTTGCCACTAGGCCTAACTGTCAGTTTGTCTGACTTGTTTGACCATAGTGCGACGTTATTCAAAAAGTTATGGATGGATGGAGTGTTGAATGGTCCAAGGACCAAATGATTGCAGTGGCCATCCGGTCATCCGGATTACTATATGATCCAACCTATCTGGGGATAAGTTATTATTTTGCACGACATTTATTCACTATAGCTGTTTCTATAGAAACACTACAAATAAAACACGGTCTCGGGCCGAAGTTTTGAGAACTGTTTGGGTACTTTCTACTGTTGTGTGATACACAGTCACTTTTTGAAGTATATGGAGATGTAATGGATAATGGATTACCTACATTGGAGTTTCCTATGGCCAAGTTCTGGGCGACTGGTTTTAACGTTCGGTCATTTAATTACATTCATGTTGACATCAAAGCCCTGATATTAAAAATCTTGCCTTAATATGTTGTTGCTGTTGACGGATTACTTAGGCTACTGGGTGGCGATAGCCTACCTCTGTGGCTGTGTTTAATTCAAATTTAATTTAATTTTAATTTACTTGTCGATGCGGTTTTTTGGATCAAGGCAGATTCTTGACGTTAATTTTGAATTATAATACTCCATATTTGCTCGCAGTGACCTAAAATGGTTGCTTTAACTTTTTATACAAATAATACTATAGACGTGAGACTCCATCTAACCTATTGGGAAGTGAGAATGCGTGCTTCAAGAGGGTTCTGTCTCAACATTCTCTCTAATCGCCTTATCTCTAGAAGCGCTGACCTCTAGGCTGTAGTTCTGTTGATAACCTTGTCTTGTATTTCATATATACGTACGCAGCGCATCTCGATTCTTGGCGCATATATCCGGTCATTATCTTGCCCGCCCGACGGACCGACATTCTGATGAAGTTAACTGTCCTCTTTGAAGCGCTAGATTAGATTAATGCTGCAGCGCCTGACGCTGATGATCTTTCCTGTATGGACCGGCAGAGCTCATCACTTGCTGTCATCCATCAAGCGCCCCTTGCATGTTTCATTTGGTTTTGCCGCAGAAGAACTTACTAATGAATGAATGTACCCAGCAGGCGCCTGAGTGATTCTGTCACGGGATTACATTGGAAAAAAAGAACATTTACCTGCTCTGTTCCAGGTAC
>Ga0209671_1001518_pt1 | contig 19593 bp, 9 predicted proteins | sample WorMetHERISLAND2_2_FD_187401 | JGI IMG/M metagenome (GOLD analysis project Ga0209671, IMG submission 187401) | Marine gutless worms symbiont microbial communities from Max Planck institute for Marine Microbiology, Germany - Olavius geniculatus... | ecosystem: Host-associated > Annelida >...
ATTTATAGAGGTCATTAGGCGGCAGCCAGTGTTCTTGAATGAAGATAACATCCGAGTGTAGACACAATTTTTGTAAATACTGAGCACCCTGATTAAACCCATGGTCTGCCAATAGTGGCAGAAACTATTTAGTCTTGCCGCTTATTTAAGGCTACTGTTGTAACTTTGATAATGGAATTCTTCTCAGGTGCCTAAGGAAAATTTTTTTTATAAATTCTTAAACGGTCATAACTCTGGCTGTGTATGAGAAAGAGTCCTAATTTTTTTTAGTTCTACAATAGGCTATATGGTTTTCGGGGCCAGCCAATCTAACGGTGTCATTCAAATTTTCCCCGGACCCTCCCTGATTGTCATGCGAACGAAATTATTTGAGACAAAATGGGCTACAACTCAGCTTCTCAATGGGCAAGCAGTAAACATATTACAGTGTCCACTGTCTAACGGCGTCTGTGGCCTACGTAACTACGCTCACGTACGCGTCAACCAATGACCAGTGGGTTGGCCCTGCTTGCCCATTGGCCAGTTCGTCAAAAACTGAACCGTGACAGTACAGTTCAGTTACGTCGTTCTGCACGTGCCCTAATAACATAATATTAATGCTGTCCGTTGTTTTGTGCATGCTGAATGTTATACAGCGGTTCCCGTTGATCAGGCAGCAGACGAAGCACACTCTGCCTACTATCGACAGTTTCCATTCGGTAACGGCTTACATTTACGTTGCATGCATCACTTTTACACGCAGCTTTGTAAACCGATCGCGTGTAATTATGGTTTCCTCAAACTCAAGAGCATACCGATTCACCCAATTTCCTACGATGTGAATATGCCGTCTGAATAGACAAGAAATTCGAGCTAATGCTCACGAGAGGCGCGAAAGCCTATAGCAGTTTCGGTTCAGTAGTTTAGCTGAAAATTGGGGTGTTCACGCTAAGTTAATATCCAAATACCAAATTCTCTATCTGAATCACATAACGGTAGCAGCGTGGCGCCACCTTGTGAATGATATAGACTTTTCGCAGCTTGAAATCGCCAAAAAATCCATAAAACCTTATATTTTGGCGTTCAAGGTCATTCAAGGTCATTGAATTCGGCGCCAATCGAAAGCCAGTGTACGACGTCCTATTAGTGATTAATAGTAACCTAAGCCCTATCTCGTTCCACCCGTGTAACGGACGGACGGACAGACGGACAGACAGAGACAGGCGGACGGACCGAATTGCGATGGCTAAGACGCGATGAAAGCAGTAGCTGCTTTCGCGCGTAAAAATATACGGTGTTTCATATAAAGGAACCCCTTTTTGTTTTTCTCATAATTCACTCAAATGACGATCAATTTACACAAAATTTTTACCAGTTGTAGCTGAAGAAATACTTATTTAAAATGTTGCAACAAAATATGGCAATTGGTTAAATATTCTTTGCTAGTCGTGATGTAATGCTGACATCATAATCTGTCACGAGTACAAGCTTGATAGTCTCAACTGGTGCTGTCTATCGCTACCCTGCTTCGATGGTGAAAAATTTGGTTCTCTGATTATACAAATTTTTGAATTTTTACAGTTGCAGCCGCAAAAACGTGCAAAGCGATCGCATTTACGTGTCTGTGGGAATAGTTGAAATTTTACATGTTCGAGCAAGACAGTGCACTAGCACACCGAGCTTGCAGACTAAATTAACCAAGACGTCCATCATCCATGCCGGCATTAGTTTTTATATATTTTTTCTACTTCAAACTCTGGTTTTACTTATAGGGTTTTTACACGAACGAGCAAACATCGAGCAAACATCGAGCTGGCTCAAGCTGGCCTATTGGAACCCCTCCCCTGGCTCAAATGTAGGCCTAGGCTTAGGCTCTTAGCCCACAGCTGATCACGTGTTATATAGGCCTTCCAATTACAACCCGCCCGCCCTCCTAATTAGCATGCTAATTACCATAGAACCAGGCCCGTCGAGAGGGTGCGGTAGGGAGGTAAGCTACCCCGGGCCCTGCGACGTTTGGGGGCCCCGCCGTCGCTCAGAAATATAAAGTACACCAGAAAGCGCCATTTTCAAAGAAAAATTCGAAAATTTTCTTCCAAGAGGGGCCGCGCAAAAATGTTTGGGAGCCCACGAGAATGTTTCCCCGGGCCCCACTGTGGCTCTCGAACGTCGAGCTAGCTGCTTTATGTTTGCTCGATCGTGTAAACACTCTATTACTTTTGATTTTGACGGTTATGTCTATTAGTTTATCAACAGTGTATGTTTCTTCACAGTCGCTGGTCGATGTGGTTTGCATAAATAATATCGCTATAATTGGCTTGTTCTGTAGGTCTGCTGGTAGCTATTGCTATCGGTGCCATAGTCGGCATCATAGTCGGCTGCGTTTTTCTACTGACCGTTTTCATCTTTCGTAAAAGGTAAAGTTTCACTACTGCTGAAAGTTCAGAGCCAAAATAATACCGGGGGTAATAATGAGCTTATAATTATTACGTATAGGCCCTATAGGCCTACTTTAAGACAAAACGCATGTTATTTGAACTTGGTAATGATCACAAATGTTTTACTTCACAATCTTTGCGTGAGTGGGTTTTTTATTTATGAAAAATAATTTTATGCTACTTCCGTTTCGCTGCTTTATTTCCAGTGCCACCCGATTCCGGTAGCTACAGCTAATAAACTATTTCCATTTTCGCGTTTAATTCGGTTCATTTCAGTCGCTTTATACACGCCTTAAGGCGTATTTCCACCGCGGCTGCTGCGTTGTGTTGCGTTGTGAGCCATGCGTGGTAAATATAGGCCTGGCTGTGCAGCGTTGAAGAGCGTTGAATCGCATTGAAGCAATCCATCGCTATTGCTTGCAACGCAACGGGCAGTCGTAGTGGAAATGGTACTTGAATGTGCGTGCGTACAACTGAACTGAACTGAACATGACATGATTTAGTTTTCGACGAACTGACCAATCGGCAAGCAGTAACGCATTACAGCATAGATGTAAAAAAAACGTTCCAGAAAAAAATAAAAAAACAAACGTTAGAAACCTAAAAAACGTGACAGAAATTTTAAAAAAACGTTTAAAAACTTTGATAAAAAACGTTAGCTCTTATTTGTTCAACTTCTTGTCTAAAACCTAATGATGATAGTGCAGCATAGCAAAAAAAATTATTCAATTTTTATTCAACTGTGAGGTCATAAGACCAAATATTACTAGACTAAGTAAGTAAACTGCCACCACGATAGCATTCAGTAATTTTAAAAGTGCTTCTCGACGATCTTGGTGGAATTTTCTAATTTCAACAACATTTTTTTTACAAAAAATAAAAAAAACGTTGGAAAAATAAAAACGTTAAAATACGTTTTTCACATCTATGCATTACAGTAGGCACCGACTAACGGCGTCCATGACTACGTGACTACGGACACGTACGCGTCAACCAATGACCAATGGTCATTGGTCAGTTTGTCGAAAACTGTCAGTTCAGTTCAGTTCAGTTATGTCGTTCTGTGCGCCCTTTTAATCTGTGTGAACGATACTGTTGCAGACTGGGTCGCACTGAGCGGGGCGGCGACTACGATGACCACGTGCTGCCGGGCGAAGCTGTGCTACTAAACGGCGGCAACGGCGTACAGTCAACGTACGCCGTCACGACGTCTGCCACCGCTACGAACACTGGCTGTCAGAAGCCGGCGCCGCTCCTTACGCCCAAGGACGACACGGCCACCATGGCGTCTCTATACGCGACCCACGTCGGAGTACCACTGCGCCACGGCTGTTACTATGACTTGGATCCTGTCGACTGCGCCACGTGTGCAGGGGATACCGTCACCACGTGCTACTCAGTGGGGACTGACGACTGCTCCGAGGTGTGTAGCTTTGCCGTGTCTTCTTCATACACGGCTCACGGCGGGCTACCACCACATCGCGGCTGTCGTCGGTGGCACGTCGTGGATCCTGTCGATTGCGCCACCTGCGCGGGGGACAGCGTCAACCATGCGTCGTCATGCACCTCCGCTGACGACTCCGAAGTCTGCTTCACGGAGGAACTGGTGCGTAGAAAACTGCTGCTCGGTCGCACCTGTCCGTCGTCGCACTATGACCGATTACCGGCGACGCCAATGTCCAATGCTGAGGTCGTCATGCGCACGTTCAAAGGACTGTCTCAACCACCGCCGCCAGCCGCCGCAGCACAATCCACCGTACCGTGTCCACCTGCTAGCGTCTACTGACAGTCATTACCATCAACAGGCAAGGAGTAAACTGGGATAACACTGTGTTTGCCAGGTGACAGCACTAATGCCCACATGGTACAAGAGTCTTGAGCACCATGCATGTCCACATGGAAAAGTACTAAAGCACGGTGTTCCAGTCCGTGTCCACCGTTTCATCACAGTCTTTACTGTTAGCAAATAGGGGGTAAACCTAGATAAGCTTAAGCCTACTGTCGTATTCGAGAGATGGCAGCAGCAATGTCAACGTGGTACAACACAGTTTTGACTACTACATGTACAGTACGTCCACCATGGCCCTGGGAGAGTACAGTCTTCCAGTCCGTGTCCATTTTGCACAACAGTCTTCAGGTCAGTGTAGACTTCTGGTAGAACACAGTCTTCAGTGTCAACGTACATGATAACATCTACTCACAGTCTTTACCAGCAGATGAGGGCGTAAACTGGGATATCATTGTGTTGGCCAAGTGCCAACATCGATGCAAATCTGGTACATCAGACTGCCAGTGTCCATTATGGTACAGTACAGACTCGATGACTGTGACCACATGGTAAAACACGGTCTTTGAGTGCGTGTCCACCTGGTAGCGTGTGCTGGACGTCATCTGAGACTGAGGCTGATCATGGTGCTACTGCAGCTGCGCCGGTGCAACGCGTTCGCATTCAGTGACCTACTCGACTCCTCTTACCTCAAGTCCGAGTTTTAGTCACGAAAATAAGGACACGCGGTAAATAACGTCTTTTTAGGGGGTACCCTTCTTTGACGCTTTCGTTCCAGTGGAATCCTCTTACTCAGCGGCACAAACTTTGTCACAAAATTTTGTCATAAAATACAGGTGTCTTTGTGGGAGCCAATGATAGAGATTCCGTGATTTTAGATGGCGTGGTTTTTTTATAGCACAGCAGTGCGATAGACAGACAATCGTTTTTATGATAGCTAAGACGCGAAAGCATAGTTGTCACCCACACATGATGCTTGCTGATTTTACTGTTAATAATTGCCTCTGGAGCGCACAAAACAAAAACAAAAATTAATTATAATTTCAGCTGTAGGCCTACAAAGGCAGAATTGTACAACGACAAAGAACTCGCTTAGGCCTATTTGAAACTTGTTTTCAGCTTCATAAGGGTATTAGGCCTACGCTTGCGACAGTTTTCTTCTGACTCGTCAGCCACGTTGGACAAAAATAATACGCAAATTTGCGCAGTATTTTTTGCACGTCGAAAATTTTTAGGGCAATAAACATTTCGTTATTGCATACTAATAATTTAGTTGTAAATACATTCTACGATCTGTATTGAATAGTTTTCGTCACCCATTAAGCACAAAAAATTTTTTCGACAGTCACTAAAGGGCGCCACAAGTCTCACTTAACTGTTAGCAGACGGGATGAAAATATCAGCAGATTTAAACGGTAGCCTATACTGCCAGTCAGCGTGGCGTCGTGGCTAGGGGGCAGAATTGGGACAATAATGCAACCCTCTAATTTATTGGCAATCGGAAAATATTCTTCTTGTCGTAGAACTGTCGTCCAAAAATGCAACAGTTGGGGCTAAAACCCAACAGGCCTAGGCCCGTTATTGGAAAAAAATTATTGAGCACCCATAATCATCCCTGTCGCAAATTGGCAACTTTCTGTCGGAAATTCGCAGCCTCTATCAGAAAATTATTGTAGCCTAACATCTTGCCCGGCACTGCCAGGCAGCCTCTTTAACCCATGACGCCGCTGTACGTTATACCCCGTTTACAAGATGGAGCAGACATCGAGCAAACATCAAGCAGACCCGAGGAAACCCCGCCTCCTAGCTCAAATGTACGTCCGCGTATGCAAATACGAAACAGGATCCGTGTCAGTCCGCAACAGCAAAAATCCTACGTACCTGGGTCAGCGGACTGACGCGTTCGCAGTCCGCACATCTCTGATATGCCCTGTGCCAAGGACCCGCGCGCGCCCCAAAGGGGTGATCGCTGCAACCGACGATGGATTGATGGATCAATCTAACCAATTTTCATCGAATTAGGAATGAATTATTGTCACAACTTGAACTCAGTTATAAAAGTCTAGAAAAATTAGGAGCGAAGCCAAAATATAGGGTCCATTTTTTTTCGCTCGCTCCGCTCTCAAAATTGTACGCCGAAAACATATTATAAACGGTCTATCATACAGTTTTGGTGCCCACGGACCTCGGAGATCTCGCGATGAAAAAAAGAAGAATAAACTGCAGTAAAACACAATTGGCCTTCCCGAACTATCGTTCCGGGCGGCCTATATATCACAACACAATATCACAATATTTAAAGTAAACATTTAGGACGACTCGTGCCAAAAATTATGAAAACAGGTTATGGTTTATCAAAGATATTTTGAAAATACAGCACTCTTTTTTTCCGGACACGGTGTATAATATGGCCTACAAGAACCAAATCCTATAAGCCGGGTTACCATCCAACGCAATGCACGAAACGTACACAAGCAACTGTACGTACGCAACAAACGTCAACTGACGCAACGGCCAAAACGTGAGAACAAAAGCGGTCGCTGCGTTAGCTGCGTCACTTGTGCTCGTTGTGTGCGACGCGCTGATTGAAAACACCGCGTATTAACGGCGAAAATCATAGACGCGAAGAAGTGGAAACTGAAAATGCGTGTGATTGTGAACGGCAGAATGTTTGCTTACGACCAAAGTTGTTCGTGAGCCCGTTTCAGTTAACTTCTGGCCTATCAAAACAAGAAAACAGATCGTTGTCGATTTCACAATTTCAGTGCTGCCCTAGGTGCCCCTAAACTCGGAATTTCCCAAAATGTAGCATTTCTAGCCTCAAGCTAATTTCGGCGTTTTAAAATTTTTTGGCTTTTTATGAGATGCTTAAAACTGTTTTACTGTTTCGTTTTTACCACCCAGCTTCTTTCCTTAGAGCCACTGTGAGCCTGTTTTAGTATTTACTGTAGGCTATTTTTCTGCAATCTGCTGAACAAATAGATTGATTGATTGATTGACTACATGACAAATTAACAACTTCGCAGAAACAAAAAAAACACACAGATTTAGAAAGTTATCCTAGTGAGGATTTGCCAGTCAATTTTTTTGGCAAAAATTTGGGCGAAATGACATTTGAAAGCAATATCGTTTCCGGCGAAAATTTGCGGTTTATTTGTCGGAAAATAATTGCAACTTCTTGTGATCAATCTCACTTCAACTTTTCTCAACCCACCTTTTTTCAACCCGCGACGCCTGGGGGGACGTCCGTACATGAAATAGGGGGCTATGATCAAACCAACTCTATTAACAACTAGAAAAGCACTCAGAGAGCGCAGACCTCTGCCAAGCATGTTAACCGCGTGTCTCGTGAGCATTAGCTCAAATTTCCGGATCATCCCTAACATTGAATCACTTGTGGTTGTGCCATTCCCGACATTCCCTCAAAATTGCAGAAAGATCCTTCCATAACTTTTTGAGTTATCTTGCTAACACACAGACAGACAGACAGACAAACTCTGACAAAAACATAACCTCTTTGGCGGAGGTAACTAATGAATAAACTAAGCAGAAGGACACTCAAGCAGTACCCAATACTTTCACATTCGATCACGTTCTTTACACGATCGGAGGTTCGGAGTCTATGTCTATCACAGACGTCAGCTAACAAGTCTTATTACAAGCCGTCCGTCCGTTCGTCCATCTTTCATCAGTGGCGTAGCGCGGTAGTATATTGGTATATCCCCCAAATCACGCCAAGTAGGGCCTAAACCTTTTATGGACTAGCAACTGTTATCAGAATTATTTTCATTTATGGAACTTCCAAACAAACTAACCAGGAAACGGAAACAGCAACAAATTCTACACCTATATATCCACCAAAAATTTTATATTTCCACAAAACAAATTTCTGGCTACGCCCCTGCCTGTCACACGTCACACGTTAGATGGCTAACAGATCACAGACGTCAGCTAATAGGTCGTATTACAAGCCCTGTCCGTCCGTCTGTCTGTCCGTCCGTCATACGGATGCCTGTGTCAGCAGTGTGTTATCGAGTCCAATGCCTTCACATTCGATCACGTTCACACGCTCCGATTCTTTTTCTATCACAAACGACGCCTGCAGCCACACACAAACAACGTAAACCAAACTTAAGTTTTTGCCTCTGTGCCGTCAGGGTTCATCGGCTAACGAATTGTGATTGTGGCTGTAACAGCTGCAGACTGCAAAATAATATGCGAACACACTGCACACCAAGTGGAAAATGTATCAAAAGAACAATTGAAAAATAACAATGCGCAAGGAATAGCGCAAATATGCAGAACGTTTACAGTTTCGTTAATCTTTTTTTCTAGTTCCCACTGACTTTTCCCCGACTTTTTTCCATTTTCCCCGAATATTCCCTGACCACTTTAGAACTCCGTGACTCTTCCAAGGGTTTCCGTGTTTTTCAGGTGATTGGACATCATGAATAAATGAACTGTTACAACATCACAGAACTACGAAGCTGCACACAGATACGGCTAGGCCTACCTTAGTAAGCAGCTGCATGACGTGAATGGAAGTCTGAGTGTGCAGCGTGATTGGTCCGACTCGGACACGTGACCTGCCGTGCGCCAACGCCATCAGGATTATCAGCTAAACTCAACAAATGCACATTCAACACTATTTTGAATGGCATAGCTCATCACAGGACCCCACCGTAGTCGGCCACCTTGTCGTGGTAGTGGGGGTTTGCACCAATGACCCGAAAGATTTCTACAATCTGGAGGTGAGGAGCTGACTAAGAGCTGACCAAACCCGTGAAAGCAGATTGCTGCACGTTACCAGTGCTTTTGTGCTGGTTTCGGCTTCACAGCCGTCTACGGCTTTATAGCCGCTACCTGTAACCTTGTGGTTACATTCGGGGATGCGCATTGGGCCGAGCTGATACGGCCTCAGCACTGGGCAGGTGTAAGAGCCTGTCCACCCCGGAGGTAACGTAAGGCTCATCACAGGAAACCCATCTCAAAGATATGAAGCGTCACCTGCCATGTGGGATCACGCAGTATTACCTGCCACCCGACACAGGTGAATGTGCCTTGCGTCAACCCCAGCCAGACAGGCCGGTACTCAATTTAAATACTCGAGAGGGATGGGAGGCTGAGTTCACCTTGGTGTTGGTTTTATATGGAGATGGTTTACCTGTCTGCAAACAGTCACCCACCCATGTTGTAACCACTTAACAGTGACCCGACTAGAAGTCAAACCCCCGAGTTCTCGATTGTAAGTGCAACAGCCTACTGTTACACTGGCTTGATAGCATAACGGCAGGGTGTTAGATTCGTGATCAAGAAATCGTGCGTTTCATTCCTAGTGCAATCGCTGTTAAAATAGTTACTTCTAGCATGGCTGACTGTATACGGGCAGGTTTAAAATCGTCTTGGCATGTAACCATCCACCGAGATCGACACAGCCTTCTATCCATCTGGGGCAAGAAAACAGAATATTGGCTCGTCTCTCGTTAAGCTGTGGCACGTCAATCTGCGTCAAGTGGCAGGTAGCGCAGTGTGTGATCCTAAATGTCAGATGATGCTCCTCAGCTCTAAGATGATTAAAATTTGGAGATACATACAGTATTCAACCGTTTATCCTGTACAAAGTGCATATTATTCGTCAATAATGGTGTAAATATTCAATCAGTCAACCAGGCATCAGAATTATCAACATAGAACGAACACATCCACCGCAATACAATGCTTGACACTAACAACATGAATATTCGGTGTCAACAGCAATAAATAAACTTCTGGGGCTGTATGCATAACATGTTAACAACGTCTTAGTTTACGCCAAGAACAGCGGCTACGTCGGTTAATCGACGAAGTTAGTAAATATGCAAAAAGACGGCGTAGCAGTCAAACTACCAAGTCCTGGTGCCGGCAAATTTGTCGTCTGCTCGCTCTTCCGCAGCCACGGGCCGTACATTAATATTCATGATGCCTATTGCCTATATGATAAGCTAGCCTACAGCAACACGGGCAGTAGAAATGAACGGCACAAAAATGTGCAAACAAAATCAGGTAACAAATGTTCTATTCCTCAAGTTCTAATACTAGAATTGTGTCAGTACTGTATATCAATTGGTCATAAGTGTTGTATGATGCACAATGTTCATAATTTTGTCGTTAACAACTTTATTTACATCGGACTAAACCAGTTATGCCTGGTCCATCATTTACGCCAAAACTAGTGATAAGTCGCCATTGTGCATACCAACTTAACAGTTAGTCCGTTGTAACTCAAATTTAGTCCGAGACTAAAGCTACAGTCACACCTGGTCTTGAAGGAACTCGTCAACGCATCCGCCGTCATCAATGTTGCGCAGAAGTTCGTTAGCAGCGTCAACCCCGACCTTCTCAGCATCAACACCTGCCCAGCAATTATACACTATGACTGAACGAACACGATACAAAACTCTTGTCCGTATCTTTGCCAGACACTGACCCATTTTCAGAATTCTTTTGCTGATGGACATGTCAGACAGGTTGCATCAAAGCTATCACTCAAGTTTCCACATTGCAACACCTGAAAATTGTCGCTATATTAACCTTGTACAATATTCTTGCTTTATGACTGACAGTGTAGAAACAGCAAACAATCAAGACAATGTTTACCTCCGCCAAGGAGGTAATGTTTTTACCAGACTTTATTTGTTTGTCTGTGTCACCAAGATAACTCAAAAAGTTCTGAAAGGATCTTTCTGAAATTTTGAGGGCATGTCGGGAATGGCAAAAACTACCAGTGATTCACTTTTGGGGGCGATCCGGAAGGAATCCTGGATTCTGGACCACTTTGAAATTTTCGTTACCATTGCTTTCAATGGAGCATAAGGCAAACCGCTGCGAAACCGAAGATGGTGCTGCCACCTAGCGAACAACATTGCCTTGGTGGAGGTGTGCGGGCTCTGACTGCTTTCTAGCTATGACAGTGTCAACATGGCACTGCCCATTCACTTTCAGACTGCTGTTTAGTTCGACTTTCGGTAGGGCCACTATAAAGTGGTTAGTAATTGGACTGTCTGTGAACAGGTAAACTATCTAAATAATGAATGACTCAAGTCTGTGGTGGAAGCCTGGCTGAAAAAAAAAACATATGTAAAATGCTTTATGACGTCACCTTCGCTCTAAGCTCACATGAGTTCGGGAGAAATATGTGTTTTATTGGTGTATGGATTTTGAAAAGTTTTTCAGTCAACTTGCAAAACGTTTTGAATGCCCGTCGTATATCAACACCAAGGTCAACTCAGCCTTCCATCCCTCTAGAGTAGGTAAATGAAGTACCGGCCTCTCTGGCTGGAGTCAAGGCAGGGAGCATTCATCTGTGTCCGGTGGAAAGTAACACTGTGTGATCTCATATGGCAGGTGACGCTCCACAGCTCTGATATGTGTTCCCATAACATTTTTAACATTACACTGTGTATCAGAGAGAGATATGAGTTGAGAGTGACTGACCTCTAGCGCCGAGGCCTGAGCCTCCCAGCAGACACCCGTTGCTCGTCTCCGCAACTAACCTGTAGCATCGCAATACTTCTTCCTGTTAGCCCAGTGCTGACATATCATGCAGACATCCATCTAGCTGTACACTGCAGTGTGACATTTTATGGTAAAAAAATGTCTATCACTTTGCTGAACTTCTGTGCCAGTTTCGATGGCAACATCCACCGGAAGTGTGGAATGCCATTTTCACGAATCACAAAAATACATGTACAGGACAATGACCACAAAATAGATCTGTGAAAACTGCACACCAGCTTTGCTCTTAACTCTGAGGCAAAGTGTATGAGTGTGTGGCGCCGCTATGCGGCAGCTGCGTTTTCTGCGTGTCCGACGAATTTGTATGAACACTGTGGCCATACGCATTTCTGATTGCTGAAAGTATGACTGCGTTCTAGCCTGTGGTTCATGTTGTTTTCCAGTTTGCCGAGCCCTCATGGAATACTTTGCCTCGAAAACCTGCTTCGTGTTCAAGCCTAGCTAGACTGTTGGCCGCGGCCATGTTCCATGTGTCCTGCATGTTCAGCCATGTGTGACCAAGTCTACAGTCGTGGTCAGCTGCTGGGGTTATGGTTGCAAGCCGAGTACAGCTTCGCTGATGTCACTCGCCGCCAGGTGTGGTCTGGGAGGCTTGGGCGTGAGAGGACCAGGCCCCACGGCCGTTGCGGAGGACAACACCAACTTCCAGCCGCTGCCCATCGATGAGCTGATCGACAACTTGACATCGTCTTACCGCTGTTTGCTGGATGACCTGCGATGTTTGCCTGAGATGCCGTTCAGATGTGGATTGTGTGTGGCGCCGCTACTTTGGCAGCCGCGTTTACTGCATGTCTTGGACGTTCGTCAGGCCACCAGACATTGCTGCACGTGACACACTGTCATGGTTTCCAGACAGTTATACATAGTTTGTCGTGACTTGCGGTTTTATTAGTAGACCTTGAGGTTTTTTTACTTAGTCCATGTTAAAAAATCGTAATGTAATATAACACAGTTTGTGTTAATAAGAAGCTGGGTAACGGGAAAAAAATCATCAAATGATTCTACCAATTTTTTTAGACTGCTCGTCATCACCTGTAATACAAGCAAAAAAAGACACTTCCATTTTTTGACAGCTGAATAGCTTCAGCTACGATGCCTCCAAACCAACTCATCATGGAACTAATTCAATTATGATCTTTATAGTAAAAATACTCAGCATAAATGTGTCAATTTATATAGCGCATCTCGCGTACAACGCCTCTAATGCGCTTTTCGTCACTAATCCGAGCCGCCAGCCGCACGGCCACCACATGCAGCCTGCAGACACAGGCTAACGCAGCGGCCAGCTAGGCAGCCCCAGTCAGCTGTACTAAGGTCACCACCTTCCGTAACTCATATAAATGAGTTACTGCTCATTTTAGCGTCCCACGAAGGGTAGAAGGCTGAGCCGACTCTCAACCATGCTAAAACCTATACTTCTACCGACACATCAAATACACTCACAGTTAGTGCACTACTTAGATTACTTAGTTGCTCATTTAATTAACGAAACCACAAAACGAAGCAGCAGTAACAAACAGTATGAGCTCACATGATGCCAGATCCATTGCCAAATGCTTCGTGCTCAGATAGCTTAACGGCGTTGATTTTCACTGGAATCTGTCTATGCTTCTGTTGAATTATGTCACGTGCTCTGTCCGCCATAATATGTGCCAACTACAAGCGTACGTGCAGAACACTGCCACAATAGAGCTACACACAGGCAGACAGACAGACAGACAGACCCAGTAGCATCATGGCCATTGGCTAAGAAGGGGAGAGCAGGAGGGGTAATTCAACCCCCTAATTTAATGCAAAATTTGAGGCTAACACCCTTATTTTAAAAAAATTAGGGGCAAATTAAAACTTTGATTGCTCATAATCTTCATAGCCAGAAATTTGCAGCCGTGTGTCACTCTGTTAGAATTCTGAGAGAAATTTGTAGTGTCTGTTGAAAAACGACAACTTCCTTCCCATGGCTACTTTTTAGTCCATGGCAGCTGGCAGACAGACAGTCAAATGAGTGAACAAACAGGCGTACAAAGAAAGAAAAGAAAAAAAAATTTTGCACAGGCACTGCTAGAAGCTTATAACCCTTTTGGCACTTTGAGCCGAGTAGGGTTGAACCCAATTAAGCTAGCACACAACCCAAGTCGGCCAGATGGCCGGCTCAATTAACCACCAGCACCTATTACAAACTGGGTCAGTATGCCAGCTGTCCTGGTGACAGAGCCTTCTGCTGCGGCTGTAACCATTGACAGTATTCACGTATGGACTGAGTTAGCCCAAGTGGTTTGGTCAAATACGAAGATGGTATACCTATGAATGGACACCCATCTCGGTACAAGCCCAACTCAACATCGAGTAACTTTGCTGATGGACCAATGTTATCACTGGATTAAACTTGACAGACAGCCAGACTAAGACTATTAGTCCTGTTAGCTGCCTACGCTGTCATTTATGACGCAGCACAATTGGCCGTGAGATAGCAGACATCATGCAGTACATCTCACCATAAAACAGCGGACAAAAAACTTCAATGGACCAACCACACACTAACAAATGTTGAAAAAAAAGTTAAAGTGCATGTACAGCCATGCGTGAAAATACATCTCAAAGTTACAGAGCATCATCTGCCATATCTGATCACACAGTGTCACCTGCCACCCGAGGAAAGCAAACGTGCCCTGCCTCGACTCAAGCCAGGCAGAACGGTACTCGATTTACCTACCCCAAAAGACTGAAAGGCTGAGTTGACTTAACTGGTTGATAATACGCCAAGATAGATTACCTGTCCACTGCAATAACAACTTGCTAACGACCTGATCGAGAACTGAACACACAAACTCCTGATTGTAAATCCAACGTCCTTACTGTTATGCTACCAAGCCACTTTTCAATGTGATTGTAATTACACAGAGAGCTCCAAAAAGTCGGGAGACTCAGCAACCTTGACTGGAAGTGTTCCAGCAACGAAAGTCTGACCGGTAATCTGTACGACGTTTCCACGATCAAGAAGCTCAAAGCTTCTCAGAGACGGCATCGGGCTGGCATCGACCACGACCTCGCCACCACCTCGCGGATAGAAACCTCTGCAACATCAAGCCAAAAAATACACTGCACAAATAGTAACAAACTACTCATTCGCTCACTCATGTGTAATGTCTGTGCAATCAGACAATACGCATTTCACCTACCCACAGAGGGTTGGCCAGGCTGAGTTGGCACAGGTCAGTTGGTCGAATACAATGAAGGTATATATGTGAACGATCGCTCATCACAATATTGATGTAGAGTAACTTTGTTGATGCGGCCAATAATGTTACTGCTAGGCTAAGAGGCTATTGCTGAAAAGTTAACAAAAATCCACAGTATACTGCACTACATAAAAATACAAACATAATCCACTTGAATCATAGCTATCACATATGTCAGATTTGACGAAAGAACAATTTACAGACAATGCAACAAACTACTGAGAAACATAAACTGCATACTGGTACTGAAAAATGTCACTCTGACATGAGTAAGTAAAACTGTAACAAAATGCATTATACCAACCGCCGAATAACTCTGATGTTGAAATTGATACCAAAGCGCTTGACCATTGGTTGAAACACCTAACAACAACAACATCATCATCATCATCAGCAGCAGCAGCAGCAGCAGCAGCTAGTCATAGGCAAATCATAAAAATTTACACTTCTACTTAGATCACAACGACATAAAGTAATTTGATCCGAGCAGCAAAGATTTGATCTCAAATCTCAAACAATGTGATCTGATGCGAGATTCGATTATAAAAAAAATCTGTAATTTTGTTTCAACAATTTTTAATACCGCAAATCTTTACACCCTCAATACTATATATGAGGGCATTTGGAAGCACCGAGGCTAGCAAAACTAACAATATCACACCACAAGCAACTCAACCAGACATCAACAGTCTGCCCATGTAACAGCACACCCAGTAAGCTATCGATGTTCTCACTTGCATGAAATAGTCAATCTGAGGAGCGAATGCAGCATTGGTGCCTCCTCGAAGCTGCAGTCTGATTGGTCCTCGTGCAAACAACATGCAGGGCAATGCAGCCTGCATCAGCAGACAGACGCTCCTGCAGCAAACCAAATCAAAGGCGCATTAACTCTTGATGATTTCAAGTTAAAACAAACAGAAAGACAAACTGGCACAACCCAATAAAACAATACTTTTACCAGTAAGAAACTCAGGAGAGTGCATTGCATATCTCCGCTGAGTCAATTTTTACAAAATAGTCATTTAACCACATTTAGTAAATTTGTGAGCTAAAAAATGATTAACTAAAATTCTTTCCTTCTTTTATGCTAATGGCTATAGCTATAGCTCTAGCAGCATGTGTTGCTACTTGTGACGTCACAGACAATTTACACAGTCCGCTGCCGCTGACGATGCAATAACATCATTGCTATTACACCGTCACGCCATCATTGTTGCATTCTCAGTCACTATGATGCGGATGAGCACACGCAGACACACACACACAAAAGAAAGTGCCTTTATTGCTTTATCTCTGCTGTTTGCTGCGTTCACTTTTGGCAAAGATTAAAAGAAAGGAAAACAACAGCGAGTCAAAGCAACGCACCCAGCAGTTTTGGTGTCCGTCAGAAAATTCCCCGACTGAACGTGACCCGGATGAAATGTGATGGAACATGAGCCAACCTGACCACCATCAAGCTTACCAGCACAGATATCACGAACAACCTCCAGACCAGACAGGTGCTGAGGCCTGGACAGCAAACGTTGACAGTAATACCGACCATAGAGGCAGACAGAAATGACATGCAAAGACAAAGACACAGAAGCAGACAAACCGATAAGTGCTGCGGTCTAAACAACAATGACACAAATACAGACTATATAAACAAAGAGTTGAAGAAAGACAGACAGAGGCAGACAGAGATGCCACACCAACATACAGACAGACAGAGAGACACTAAAAGAAACAAACAGACAGTTGGTGTGGTCTAAACAATGATGACTGCAATACAGATAACACAGACAGACAGACAGACAAACAGACAGATTCTGAGACAAGTCAGTAGGCGACATGATGTCAATCTGCACTGCAAAGCCACATCTGTGCCATCAACATTACTAGGCAGACAGCAGACGAAGAGACAGCAGTCGGGAGATGAACAGCAGACAGACACAGTCGCAGACACACTGGCTGAAATGAAGAGTTGCTATAGCTTGCAGCTTGCAAATCAATACACAAACAAGGAGCCAGACAATAAATGTAAGAAATATAAAATTTTTAATTTTCATAAAGTAATTTAAAAGACAACTGAAAATGCAGGAGGTGGAATTAAAATGCAGAACCTTGAAAATTACAGACCAAATCACAGAGCTGTAAACCGGAAATAATGAATAAAATGGCAGGGCTGGGTAATACAAAACTTGGAAAATGAAAAACGAAATAACAAGGCTGAAAAATACAGGATCTGAAAAATGAAAGACCAAATCACGGAACCGAAAAATGCAAAACCAAATCATTTTGCACGCATGCCTGAAGCAAAAGCTAACAACGGTCATACCTGAGACCGGGGTTATCTCTCTTGGCTCTGATGTTGTCAACACTGATTGGCTGACAGAGAATACAGCTCAGTGACAGTGCATTTCTCAGTATCTGCCCACCCTACACACACATATGATATGCCACCACTTTCAGCAGTTCTTCTTCTTCAGCGTATGGTCAAACTTCAACAAGTTGAAGACTCCTGACCAGTAGTGGTTGTGGACATGCCGGCAGTGCTGAGTGCGTAAAGAAAAATCATGAAGGATGTCCCGGTGCAGAACTGGGTGCTAATTAAAATAGAAAAGTGTCTCTGGCTCCTCACGGAAGGGTCACAACTCCTTTTCACCAGAATCGGTGGAGTACAGCATAACATGCCATATACGCATACGGTACACATAATCTGTACATCTATACTCTATGTGTACATCTTGCAGCGGTAAGACACATGATGTGTGTCACGAAAGACTGCACTGGCCGCACTGGTACCGCATACATGATTATATCAGATTGCAAACATTAACCTTAACCCTATGTGTAACGGCCCGCTATAACAAGAAACCACCACATAGCACAACTCTGCAATAACATTAGTGTTAGCGTTAGGCTCACGGGTTAGAGTTACATCATTTTTGGCAGTAGACGCGGACGCTACCCTGGTCAGGAGTCTTCAACTTGTTGAAGTTTGACCGCACTCCGAAGAAGGATGCGGAAGCGGACCCAAAATTCCAGGAGCCGCACATCTCTGGATTGCAGGTCCCTTAAAGCCCCAGTTCACATATTTTTCTGGCTGCAGTACACATTTTCAAATAAAGCTGTAAATAGCACACACCCCTTCCAAAACTCCGCCATCAATCTGAATAACGTTAGATGCCATAAGTGAGAAAAATCGAGAGAAAAGAAGAAGAAAAAGAAAACACAATTTACGCTACTTCCGTACACATATTATGTAAAAGCAGATTCTGAACTTGAAATTACATGACAGCTTAACGGGCTGCTGCTTCAAGTTCAACGGTTCAAACGGGGTCACGCCCACCTTACTCTCGTCATTGACATTGTGGCGCGCCCGAGTCGACATGTTTGTTTACTTTTTCATCATTACCGAGAATGTGACAGTTTTTGACGCATAGCTAGCGTTGTCGAGTCTGTGATGTGAAATTTTTAAACTATGGATAAGACGTATTTGTGTTTACTGTTGATGTTGGGGTTTCTCGCGTTGTTGGACGCGGTAAGTTGTCTCGTATTTTCCGTCGGTGTGATGCCCCAGTTCTGGGCCCTGCCGACGAATTATGGCTTTTTCGCCTCTTTGCCGGTTCGCCCTTTGGCTTGTTCGCCCTCTGGCTCGTTCGCCCTCTGGCTTGTTCGCTCCCTGGCTGATTTGCCCCCCGTTGAATATACCGGTGATTCATTATTGAGACTTGTGTTTCAATTTACAGAATGGCAACAAACAAGCGTAGCGTCACGTCACTGATTAATAGTTACTTCAATTAACGTTTTGACAAACTGAATTATAAGTGATCACAGTTCACAAAGTTAGTAATCTTTGATTTCATTGCAGCGACACAACTATTCTATAGCCTATACCTAGAACGCTTAAAACTCGGCTTATGTGTCAACGTCAAGCTTCCTTTGAAATGAATTCTTACATGTATATGAACACATTACACCGGTGCTTCGCGACATTCTTCACTGGCTACCAGTTACGGCCAGGATACAGTTCAAGATTGCTGCTTTGACCTTCGACTGTGTCTGAGGTACTGGTCCCGTCTACCTCAAGCAAGTCATCTGCCCAGTCTCGGACTTGTCACGTCGATCACTTCGTTCGGCTGGCCGCGGCAACCTGTTCGTTTCACGGGCTAACACGTCCATTGGCCAGCGAAGTTTCTTCATCGCGGCTCCTGTCGTCTGGAACTCGCTTCCACCTGATCTACGTTCACCGCACAACATCATCATCATCATCATCATCGTCAATGAATATCCAAAAGCAGGCCAGGGGCCTCTGTTTCCATCCGAAGTAGATACATTTACACAAATATCTATCAAAACTAAGCTAATACTATTTTCACATTGACTTCCGGTACTAGATGTTGTATTTATAGTCATAATACAAACTAAAACCACGCCAAATCAAATCAAAACGACTCTTAAAACTATTAACACTGCATGCTGAAACAACATCATCAGGTAGAGAATTTTATATCTTAACTAATCTATTTACAAAAAAAATGTTTACGAAGATCATATTTACATAACTGAGGCACTAATTTATATCTATGACCCCTAGTATCATATCTTTTTTTAACAC
>Ga0209671_1001520_pt1 | contig 19588 bp, 7 predicted proteins | sample WorMetHERISLAND2_2_FD_187401 | JGI IMG/M metagenome (GOLD analysis project Ga0209671, IMG submission 187401) | Marine gutless worms symbiont microbial communities from Max Planck institute for Marine Microbiology, Germany - Olavius geniculatus... | ecosystem: Host-associated > Annelida >...
ATTTTATGGTGTTACATAAGTAAACCCCTGTGTACATTTATATAACTTTAACAAACAATGTCTGATTCGAGCAAAATTTTACATCAATTTGCAACCAAAGTGCCAAATTTCAGTTAAATCTATCTACGCAAACAACAGCTACAGCGGCTTTTGCGAGGTCGCCTTAAAACATAAAGTGTAGAGTATTAGGCAACCGTTTGCTTAATCCTGACAGTGTCCACGGCTTGCTGGGAAATTCCGCGATAAAATTATTATCAGCATACCCCTTCTTTTGTCTCAGCAGTTTAATTAAAACACGATCGTCTGCAGAAAACACCTTTTTGTTATTGTTTACGTTATTTTGATTGCGTCATCAAATGTCACTACCGCTTTAGCGACTGCAATATGTAACGCCATATTGGTAACCGAGAAATTTTGTTATCGATATTCAACATTTAATAATTTTGGTAAAAAAATAACAATTTTCAATGAAATTTGGCCGTCGCTTCAGAAATTTATTGGGAATTAAGTGTATGAAAATGTTTTCAAATGCGTTCAGATTTGACATTTTTATTGCACGATGTCAAGGGGGGTCAGTTTTTTTACCGGACACAGTGTATAGTTTCTTTTCAGCGCACGTAGACCAGTCCAAATGCATCAGTTAGGCCTATTGGTCAGTTTTCAATGCACTTTTACTTACATATTCATCAGTATAGGTTACATTTGCAATAGTAAGTATTAGTAATTAAGAAACATTACAGTTCACATTGAAGTTCTGCTAACAGATGCCTGAGGTCGAATGTTTCACGATGCCTTGATCCTGCTGCAGCCGTACACTGAGCTTGGAGCGGTAATTAGAATGGCATATTATACAGTGTATAGGCGGCCCCCTAGTAGAGCTATTGCCTATAGCATGACACAGCATGCCGGCGGTGTCCGGAAGTTAGAACCATGCCGGTAATTGCGTGCGAATACACGGATTCAATGTCACGGATATGCCAGCCGCCATGTGGCTTCGTTGTCAATGTTCGGTATACGTTCGCCGTCGGCCACGCCGTTAAATGATATAGCGATGTCTATAGCTCCGTAGTATAATAGAGTTGCAAGGCGTTGTTAATTAGACTAACAGTTTTCGTAACCGAAGACCATCACATTATTTAATGCCGCGCCTTCAACGCCCTGTAATATAGCTGTAATGCTCTTTTATAAACGTTTTTATTTTTGCAACGTTTCTTTGCTTTTAATAAACGCTAAACTGTCAGTGTAAAATGACAATAATTTACAATGTTTATGAACATACACTGAAATGTTATTAACAAAATAAAGATAGATTTTGTATTTAAATTTACAAATTTAAGCTTATATATGATAGCGAAATTCGGTGAATATGACACAAAAACTGTATCCAGTAAGAATGACATAATTTAGTCAATAATTTAGTAAAGATAACAGTCATCTTTTTATTCAACGTTTACAAACTTTTTTTGATTTTTTTTTCAAAATATTATTTTCAAAACATTTCGCATCATGTATCACACCTACGCCCTGCACGCTGTTCGTTGCTCGGTAAAACAAGAATCGTTTTCCGTCTGCGTTTTTTTTTGTTTCCAGTATGTATTACCGTTTGTAAATATAGCCGACAGACCTCCGCACTGGTCTAAAACGGGTCTAAATTATTTAGCTTGGTCCGACCAAAAACATTATTTTGGCTAAGTTCACACCAGCTACATTTTTATGACACTTTTCCGGTCTCAACAATAAACGGGCTACGCCATTTTTTGACCAACTGCAGTTTTAAAATCTAGCTTCTATACTTTTGGAATTTGCCATTGCGTCGTTTTTTTTCGCAGCGTACGTCCGCTAAGTAACAAGATCGTGACGGCTTTAACGCTTTTCCCCCAAAATCTGGTGATATCGTTATCTGAGGAGTATCGGAAGCAAAAATCGGGATGGCGATGAGGCGTCGTGTGGCCCCCGGCCAGGCCTACCGTGCGTTAAAAAACAGCGGAATTATCGCACGAAAATAACCGCGATATCGGCGGTAATGTGGTTTTCGGTTTTTTGGCACTGTAATTATTACTCATAAAAACTAAAACTGACTAGATGCAAACAGTTTTCTTTCAGAATTTTTTTCTTTAGTAAAACTTTTGAAATCGAGCAATAAACTGCAGCACTATTTTTTCAGAGTCTGATAAAAAATTCCAGGGACAGAGGTTTTTTAAAGAACGGACTGCAATCGGAAGCACGTGTTTGGCATACAACTGCAATGCATGGTGGAATGTGGGTCTACCGCATCACTGCACACACTGGTATAATAGCCAAGTTGTTTAATGCATGAATTTAGCCGCCAGGTTCGCAGAACTATTCGTCCACCGCAGCATGCCAATATTGATCCATCGCCTATATATACTGTGTCCAGCGGCGTATTGTCCGGCAGGCGATCTGTTGCAATATCTGGTGGCAGCACGCATGCAATGTCCAGCAAACTAAACGTTCAATATTATAAAAAAAAATCATGCACGATCACCGACAGGCATTTAATTATCGTTCGGTCAACCGTTCGTCGTGCTTTTTATATGTCACACCGGTAATAATGCTTATCTGACAACGCCTTCGACATTTTAAATGGCACATCATGCTGAAAATGTCGCTACTGCTAATACTTTAGTTTTCGCTGAAATTATTATTTTGTAGTCACTTGCTTAATGACAAATACAAACACTATCTAAGACTCTTAGTAGGTTGCATGTTTATCCACCTATCGTCTCTGTTCTTTATTTCGTTTTCCGTTTTTATCCATACTTAGGCCTACTGATGATAAATGTGTTCACAACACTATTTATTGCCTGAAAAACTGAGTTTAGAAGAAGTCGATTTGTGCATTTCGGTACACATTTGTGGCCACATAATAATACGTTGTTGTCCGATAAATAATAAAGCGTAAACGTCATGTTATACGAGTTGAACCCGTATGAAGACGCGAATCGTCTATTAACGCAAGCAGAGAACACGCCAGAGTCAGCACGAGTTCACGACGACGATTTTACCCAACAAGCACTTGATGATCGTCGGAGAACTTACGCTCCACTAGTCTTAGTCAACTGAACTAATCCAGTTCGTTGTCATCAAGTGTTTTGGGCAAAATTGCCCTTGCATCGCAACCGATTACGCTTATTCCAGCACTTTTCTCCTGCTGAGAAGTTTTTCTTGAAGTAGCGGGAAGATTGACGTGCATTTTTGCACATAAAACGTGCTTATTATATTCGCAAATGTGACCACGTGCAAAAGAAAACAGCAAAACGTGCGTAAACGTATGCAGTGCATTGTATTTTATCACTGTAAAAAGAAAAGCTTTCGTTTACACTTTTTTAGTGTTTAAAAGTGTTTCGTCTTTTTCGTTTTAGTGTTTTACAAGTCTACAAGTGTTTCGCTCTAAGGCGGTGTTTCCATCTCTAATTCCAGGTGTTCAGTCAGCCCATTGTCGGTGTTTCGTCACTGTTGGTGTTTCAACACACCCAGTGTTCCCAGCCTTCCAGATTAGTGTCACACAATAAAAAGAAAGAGTTTCGTTTTCCTACATTTAGTGTTCCGCGGTGTTTCGCGTAGGCTACTCTGCATCAGTGTTTTAGTGGTGCAACATTTCGGTGTGTAGACAGCGCGTGGTAGGTGTTTTTGCTGTTCACATAATGCATTGTTTGCCTAGGTTTGGTGTTTCGACACATACGTTATGTTCCAAACCTCCGTTATTAGTGTAAAAATAGGAATAAGCGGAAACGCTAAGCAGTTTTAGCGTGAATTTTGTATCAGTGAGACGTGAATGTCACTGTTGTTGTACAGTTGGCTGTTGTGGAGTTTGGAAGCATATTGTGTTGGATATTTAGAGGCCTCGATAATAATTGTTTGTCGGTCAATGGAAGTTCACCGATCACATCTAAGCAACATGTTCACATGGAATGCCGCGAACTGGCCATTTGCCCACATGACGTTTAACTCAGAAACTACCAGCATAGGACTACACACTTTACGGGTGCAGAATTTAGGCTCTGGACCATCAGCATCTCCCGTTGACATGGCTACCAAGCGAGTCGAATCTGACACTCGTTTTACTTTCCTTGGGAGCGACCTATATTCCAGCGCCTACTGCAAACCAAAAGTTCTACGTCGAATTAGCATAGCATCGTCAGTAATCGGAATACTCGACAACGTCTGAAAACAATCTTGTCCGAGTCTATAAATAAAGCTAAGGATAGGGCTATGCATATCCTGTGTGAAATCGTCGCTTTTTCACGAAGTCGACACATGGACCATCCTCAAGGCCGACAGCAAAAGACTAGGCCTACACGTCACACGCCTACCAGAAGGCACTCCAACGCGTGACGCCCTCCATACATCTGTCGGATCGCTTGTCGGCACTGCTCCAGATCATGGCTGGAGAAGAGAACATGGAAAACCACGAAGCAGCTGGTTACGTGGCGTTTTGAAAGCGACACGTTTAACTGCTCGGGAGTCCTGGACAGCGGCTGATGATCGGAAGGAGTGGAGAGCGCATCGGTCCACCGCCGACTACGCGTTCTCATGATAACGGTGATAGGATACGCGCAACGTTTTCAAAACTAGTCCGCAGTGTTTACCCCCACACAAGCACGTGTTACAAAACACCAGAACTAGCGACGCGTTACTCTATTAGAGTTGCTTCGAAGCACTAGCGCCGGTGTTTTTCTGCATCTTCCATTAGTGTCGAAAGTAGCTAGCAGTGCCACACGTCCCAGAAACGCGTTAAGTGTTTCGAAACACCAGTTTGAGTGAAACACCAGTACTCTTTAGGTGTTCCGAAACCCTGCGAATGGTGCTACAGGTCGTTACTGAGTCCAGTGTTTGGAGCCTGTTAAATTGGCGTTACCACACCTCTGTATTAGACTTGTCGAAACATTCAAATGATTTAGGAAGTGTTAGAACGCTCGGTGTTTCGATATCGCAAAATTGGTGGCAGCTGAGTAACCACCAAAAAGTGCATTCGAAACACTTCGTTTTTACAGTGATGAGAACGCGCTTCGAGGCGCCTGGAATTCAGGTGATGAACAAGACAGCGTGGTTATCGATCTAGGAAATCGATATAATCAAGCCCGGAGCCCCAGCGACGGGCGGCAAGCACGGCTTGGCGGTGTACTTCTGTAACACGCCAGGATGTTGCCAATTAGCGAGACAATTAGGTTATTTTTGTAACACGTCTTTGCGCCATTTTATTGATCAACCGACTTGTGGGCAGAAGCGCCACAAAAACGCACGAAAAACGGCCGTATAGACTAGGTGAAAATAATTATAACTCCGCCAAGTATTCCGAGCTGTTTTCATCGGATTTGTGTCTACGTTTGTCTGTGCGCAGCGGACCGGCTAATCAGACCAGTTTGAGCGTTTAATGCTAGTAGCTCCAAAACGGTTAAACCAACACACCTCGTGCGTGTTGCCATCGACAGTCTGGACATAAAACTTAAAATTCGTTTCCGTAAAAACGCATGGCCAGGGTCGCGTGACCCTTAATTTCTTATTTTATTTTAAACTAAAAAGTCGCCAAAATGTGTCAAAATTACGATTTTGTAAAAGAATAATAAGTTTACTTGGAGTGATAGTTTAAGAATGAAACACGAACATACTTCAAATGCAAGCAACAGAAAAAACTTTGACATACATCCCAAAAGTTGTAAACAAAGCCAGATCTGTGTTTTAGTTTAAACTTTCTGCATGTTTTTGCTTTTGAAAGGCGTTAGTATATGGATTTTGTGTGCGCTGATGACTTTGCTCTTAGTATCGCCGCTGATTCTCAGCACAAAAAGTAGGTTTACGCGAACAGACTTGAAAAAACATTTTTACGAGAGACGTCTGGATCTTGATTTAGAAGCCGATGCTCGACAGAAAGATGCATAATCTCTGAAACCAGATGGAGAAAGAGAAAGAGAGAGATTTATCTCAATATATTCTGCTGCTCTGTCCGGCTTTTCCAGACTTATCTGCTTGCTTCCGACATTGCCGTGCATTATCGGTCTCTTTGCTGTCGACAGAGAGCAGCGCTATAGCATTTTACGATTACTATTACGAACGGACCGACTGAATGCTGTCTATCGAGCGGACGGTCACATATAATAACGATCGGCGACCGGTTGTCGCTGCATGGATCGCATAGATGTAGACGACAGAGTCTGGCTATTTCCACACTCGTCAGATTCAATTAGAGACCACTTTCTCTCTGTGTGCCTGCCTCAGGACCAATAGGCCACTGCATCCTGCACGTGGTCGTTACATTATTGAACGATATTGATCTGTTCGTGACGCAACCACACACGAACTCTTTGCACCCTTTGCCTTCGTGGTTTTACATTACGGCAGCGAACCAGCTCAAGGCTCCTCCGCTAAACGACGCCATGTTTCTGGTCTGTAGAATTTCCCTAAAAGTCGCAGAAAAGTTAATAGGCCTACGAGAAGTTTTCAAGCAAAGCTGAAAAATAATACTGAAATAGCTAGGTCGTTAGACAAGTAATTCCAGCAAAGAGCAAAGCTCGTGAGACGCGCGACAGTCTTAGCAGTTTCTCTTCGCAGGTTGTTCAGGTCTATCTTTAGCGAGTTCGGTGCAATTCACTCTTAAAATGTGTGTCGCAGGCCGAAATCGCGAAAAATTCACGAAAACTTCTCTTTTGGGAGTTCAAGGTCATTCAAGGTCATCGACGTTAATAAATCTAAAAAGCCTGATACCAGTGCTTATGCATTACGTTTGTACCTATATGCAACAGTTTTTACACTAAACGAGCCAATAGCGACAAAATAACGTATTTTGGGGGGTACCCCTCTTCGACGCCCTCGTTCTAGGAGTATCGCCTAATCCAGGGGCACGAAGTTTTTTCACGATAAACTAGGGTCCATGGGGCAGCCAACAGTGAAGATTTCATGATTCTAGGTGTCACCGTTTTGATACAGTGCCAGGTGTGACAGACGGACGGACAGACAGACGCCTAGACGATGGATAAGACGCGTGAAGCGCTGCATGCTGTCGCGCGTAAAAAGCGGAGGCACCAGTGCATAACGACAAAGCGCTGATAGTGTTGTTGTTCCGCCATAATTAGTAGTTATATTAAAAATATAAGTTACCTGTATGTATGAAGTTTAAAGATGAAGAAACGGTTCAGTCACGCGGTAGGATCACGACGTTCGTAATTTTCGTTTTTGTTCTCGCTTGCACGCTGAAATGAAAAACAACAACAATCAATTAAATAAATAGTAGTGACGACGTCATTATTACTATTAATATCAATATTTTATTGTAGATTATTGGTCGTCCGTGCAACAGCAGTCATAAATAATAACACTAACATTATGCCAAAAGCCACATGTTTCTACCGTAACTACTAGCAATGGTGGGATATTTTTACAACACAACTCACTGTTAGTTACGACTTTTTGTTGTTAACCTGTGAGACGATCAGACAGACTGAAAAAGTGCGATACATAACGCGACATTTTATGGTAGTAAGTAAGTAAGTAAGTAAGTAAGTAAGTAAACATGCATAATGTCAATTTATATAGCGCACAACGTTAAATTAATCTGTAATGGGCTATGTGTCGATAACAAACCAAAAATAAGCAGGTAAAACGCGGAATCGTTTTTCGTTTTTATTCGACAGGTGCAGCAGCAATTTACAAAATAATTACTACATGTTTTGGCTTTGGGTTTGACTGCCTAATCTTTTCTTACTAGATACCGTACTGCTGAAATGGATAAGCGAGCACGCAGTCCGAGCTTATACCACTCCAGACAGTGCGGTATTGTAATTAAACCACGCTTAAATTGTCAAGGGTACACCGTCGTTTGCTTTATGAAGCATGACTGCAGTCGAAAACTGTAAAAACGGCAGCAGTGTGGTTTATACCCCGTTTACAAGATCGAACAATCATCAAGCAAACATCTAGCAAATGCATTCAAAATACACGTGCACGACGTGTGCTCTAATTGCTCGATGTCTGCTCGATGTTTCCTTGATGATTGCTTGATCGTGTAAACGGGGTATTAATTTCTCATGGGGTTAAGGACACCTATCTGACACAATGTTCATTGGACCCCACAGGTGTGCCTGTTGAACGGCATCAATATCAATCGAACGCTTTAAGCAGAGTGCACGAATGTGACAGACGACAGACAGACAGACGACGACCACGATACGAAGAAATGTGCAGCAATAGGCGGAATCGCTTGCTCTGCGCCTAATAATGAAAGTGGCACCGACATGCGGACACGCGCGGACACTTGCGGAGTCGCCGAAGCAGGAAAGTCGCGGAAATTGATATGGCAAGTAGCAGAGAGATCTAAAGCAGACGTGGCTGGGCGGGCTATCCATTGCTCTCGATCGACCGAGCGGAATGGACCACCATGAAGTGAAGGCTCGATTCATCTTAATGCTGCCTTGAGGTGGTGCGCGTGGTCTTCGCAAGATTTAAAAGTGGTGTTGGCCGCGGTCAACGTCGGCGCTGGAGACGCCTGGACCGACAGTGTCAAGAAATCAGTGTTTCGCATTCTGCTAATAATTATACTCAACTTTATTTTGTCATTTATTGACAGCGGAAAATAAAACAAAAAGGAATCGGCAAAAATTCTTAACGTTCGCTGCGTGCTGATATTATTAGAGGGGAAAATCGCTCTTGCGATGCAAGAGAGCAATGTCGCCTATTCCTACACATTTCTTCGCAGCGTGGTCTGTATGTCTGTCTTTTGTCACATTCGTGTTTTCGACGGATTTGCATGTCATATGGCAGGTGCATTTGCCGGGTCCAACAACACATTGTGTTAGGTGGAAAAAAGAAAAGATTTTGGACCGAACTCCCAACCAAATTGTGCAATTGCAAAGATACAATCTGCACCGATTTCGCCGTTTGCCAGATTACTTCAGTTTTTGTTATCGACGCTACTATAAGATGCTGTGTACGCCACCGTCGATAACTCAAATTTCATGACACTTCAAGAATCAAATAAAACCTACTTTACGACACACAAATGTCAGGACGGAACGTTTCTTGTACGCCGATCACGCTCTGCAGCTGCAAGCAAACTCTATAGACAACATCAAACCAACGACCGACCGACCACTTGCTCTCCGTCCATTACTTTCCACTTCAGCCGCCTTTTTCTCTTTTACACAACAGCCCAAACGACGTCTAGATTCAGCCGACACGAGGCATGCGCTACACGGTATGAAATCATTGTAGGCCTAGTAAACAGTTAAACAACGACTTCTGCATTTCGCAAGGTAGTGTAGCGACATTACTAACGTGAGGTGAGATAAACAGCAGCTATTTACGCCAGCATTTATCAACATCGGAATGTTTTACGAAGTTACAAATGTATTCAGATAATAACAAGAAATATTATTAGATTGTGACCAATCTAATGTACTCCTCGCGCGCATCATTTTTTGTATTCTTTTAAGAGCTTTTTTCGTTCTTTTTCGGTTTGTATTAAAGACGTTTAATCGTTTAATGTTATATTAATAGTGACTGGCGTAAAGGTCGTTATTGGAAATTGTCTCCCCGAAGTTTATAAAATATTGTCCGATTTTAGGAATTGTGAGGAAAAAAATTGCAACAGGCCAAATGGTCGATGACGGTATGTATATACTGTTGCCATTTGTCTTGTTGTACCATTAGGTGAAAAAAACAATATTTCGTTGGTTCTGTTTTTTCCAGGTAAAGCACAAACAGACTTTGGGTAAAATGAAAAATTGAACATTTATTTAATGGCAAGTTGTCTCAGAAATATTTGTACCAAAAATTATTAAAATCGGATAATCCCACATCAAGTTACAATCGAAAATGTTTGGAATGTTTTTGAGACACAGTGTACTACCAAACGAAGATAAACTCCAGTCAAAAGTTACGTCCCCGTTGACATCAGTTCCTGCTTCCTAGATGTACAAGCAAGTTTTGCAAGTGTTTCTTTGTTACCCATTGTCTGTTTACATTTTTATAACTCACTGAACGTTTATATTTTGTTTTGGCATTTACGTGTGTTTATGCAATAAAAGAATTTACTTACTTATTTATTTCATAAATAATTATTGACATTTTATTATCAGTAAGCGGCCACATAAATTAGTAAAATTACATGCTATTAAATAAACCAAGCCTGGAATAGCGAGTATTTATAATATAATAATATAATATAGCGTGGTGGTAAATAAGACTGCCGAGTTTCGAGCTTAATTGAAATGGATGTTGATATCTGCTGTAACAGTAGATCAAGCAAATCCGTGCCCAGGTGAGCTATATAAGCTGACTCTGTCTGACTGCGCTTTGAATGGAAGAGTTGCATCTCGGCACCGGTGCAATACCAGTATGGTTAATCCACCGTAGATTACGTAGGACCAAAGCTGCTGCTGCTGCTGCTGCTACTGATGCAGATGCTGATGATAATGATGATATTGATGACGACGTGACATGCCAGGTTTCATTTTCCGCACGGACGAACGTGCACGCCTATTTCTGCGCGTACTCGACGACCCAAAAAGCCCTGATGGCAATGTGAAAATGTGAAAAAAGACGGCAGGAGACAAAGTTCGGAGTATTTTGACCTCCAATGACCGCGAACTGTTCATAGCTTCAGCAGTGGTAGCGAATTTTAAGTAAGATCACTTGGTTTCATCAGCAACTACGCAAGGGTTACCGCAGATCTATAGGCTATTTTATTAGCGATTTGTAATCGCTATGTCTTTATTTTGCAATGTTTTTCACATTGCTCTAATGCATGAAGCAGTTCTTTGAATCGAACACGACACAAAATTTCACTTTCATTTATTATCTGTCCCATTGCTATAGCATAGCATGGGACAGATTATAAAATCACTTGCGTTTGTCAGTCTGTCAGTCTGTCTGTAAACACTCCTGCGACCGCAATTTTAATTCGATTTTGATGAAATTTTGCAGAATGGTTCGAAACCCGAAAAGTAAGATCGAGTTTGTTTAAAATAAAAATCTGATAACTCATTCCCCTATTTTACCCCAATTTTTAAAAAATTGCATTGCTGCCTATGGGGACGTCAAAGCGGTATAACTCGGTCCCCGTAAAAGACAATTGCGCACTGTGTTTATTTACCCCCTATTTTCGGGGTCGGGCAATCTAACAGTGTTATTTAAATTTGCCGCTATCTACGCCTGTTGCCATAGCAACCATTCAAAAGTTGCAAAATTTTGCATTACAACCAATGGAAATTTTAAAGCGGTACAACTCGGTCCCCGTAAAAATAATTGCACGCTGTTTGCACCTACCTCCTATTTTCGGGTCCGGGCTATTCGATAATGTCGTTAAAAATTTTTCCCTGCCGATTCCTGTTGCCATGGCAACGAATTTTGGGACAAAATTGACTCTAACTCAGCCCCCGTGAGGCCGTAAAAGATAACTAGCTGTTTTCATTTACCCCTATATTTTTGGATCTGCACTATCCAATTTTGTCATTTGAATTTCTCCCTTGACGACCTATGTTGCTATGGCAACGAGTTTTGGAACAAAAATTGACTACAACTCGGCCCCCATGAAAAATAATAATTGCGCGCTGTTTTCACCTACACCCCTATTTTCGGGCTATCCGATGGTGTCATTTAAATTACTTTCCTGAAGACCCCTGTTGTCATGGCAACCAACCGTTTTTATTCAAAGGCAAAATTGGCTGCAGGCTCACAAGAGCGGCAAACGCTAAAACGCAACTGCTAGGCTATATAGCGTGGCAATGGGACAGATACCTCGTTTCACAAAACGTATTTCTAGTTGTATTCAAAGTTTTCGGCCGATTTTGCTACGTGTTACGACTTATCAGTTGAATAACCTTCAAAATCACCAAAGGTCATTTACAACGACACAGTTTGACACAATATGTACTAAATTTTGTTTAATATTTTGCAGTAGCTCGCTGCATATTAACTGCAGTGGCGAATTTTTTTCACATTGGGCCAGCAGTATATAGTGCTGTAGAGCCACGGATTCGTGACCGACAGAGATTTACACAGTCTCGGAAGTGGCAGCTGATTGGCATCAGCTAATTATACCGCAGCACGCTATGCGGCCATCCGTTGCCCAAGTCGGCGACACCAAGTTTTCGGGCACAACGTCAAGTAAACTACAGCGCCGTGCTGGGAGGAGTAGGCTGAGTTGGTCTGAGCACGAGTAGGTCAGCAACTTCCTCAATTGATTGCTTCTAGTGGAGAGTTAAGTTACGAGACCAACCGTCCGGTACATTATGACTGTTCTTCTGTCCTTATATGGTCATCATCTGAGCTATGGTTGATTTAATAGTCTGACAAATTAGAGGAAGCTTACCAGAACTCTTCAGTGCTATGTTGTTTACCGATATGCACAGACATAAGCATAGACAGTGCGGTAGTTCTTACCAGGTGCATGACGCTGCATGTGGCATGTGGCTTGCCGATTTGTTTATAGTGGAGTTTTCGATTTTTGTGCATTGTAGTGTTTGTTTACCGGTACAAATTAAGTAGATCCTCCGGCCTAATAATATGAAACTCACTGCCAAGACATCTGCGTGATCCTATTCACACTATCACTGTCTTTGAACGATTGCTCGCAAAACATTTATCTTCTTAGTGTAAACAGCGCATTAGGGGCTTTTTGGCGTTGATTTGCTAGTTTTACTTAGGGCCTACTTAATTATTTCCTGATATACTTACTGGACGTTGGACCCTGCAGTTCGTTAGTTTTGTAATTGGATTTTTTTCCTTTTTGCGCATTTAATTTTGTTTGTTCTGAATTTGCATGTCAGTGTAGCACCAGTGCAGTGATTGCTGCGATATAAAGACTCGACTCTGAAATAACCATTTTTGCGTGTGTCCGGCAAGACGCAAAACTCTACTTACTTTCTGGCTCAAGTCGTGTTAAAAGCAGCCAAAATAAACTGAACTGAACTAAACTAAAATCTCACTTTAGTTTGGTTGCGTCCACAGGGGTGTAGTAAGCGAACCAACCAGCAGTGTAGTTAATATTTCACTTCATCAATGTCGCTTAGTACACAATCTTCATGTATAATAAGACCGGCGGCTAGTTTCTGTGGAAGAAATTCGGACAGGTAGTCAGTCCGCTGGTGTGCCGTAGCTACGACTTTGATCTGTCAGCAAGAGCTTTAGATGCCGTTTATAGTTGTCAGCAGATCGTGGAGATTGATGTTGAGCTAAATACTGCGTGCACGCCGGTGGTCTCTCGGATCAACTTGTCCACCACCAACAACACACACATGGATGAATGGATCCACTCCGATTTATATAAATCATGGCCACTTACACTTGACAGTGGGCCGATATATTTCGTCTTTTCCGCCGCATTAGACAGTTGCAAAAATGCCACCAAAATCACCGACAGAAAAATAACGCAAATTCCCAAAGTTGCAAAACGCCAGAACGCACTCATGTGTGTAGTGATTTTTTCTACCGTATCGTTTTCTGTAGTTGGTGCTGGACTATTTCTGATTTTTATTGTGTCGTGATTAGTTTAGGCTAATAATTTCCACAAAAAAGTAAAGTCCAACACTTGCTACAGCGCTTCTTACAGTAGCCCAGAAACGCTTTGACAATCTCGGAAGTGGCAGTTGATTGGCATGAGCTAATGATACCGCAGCGCACTATGCCGCCATCCATTGCCGGCCTAAGCGAACAATTAAACCCGCGGTTTGCATCTAGCAGATATAACACCGCCCCAATCAGCCACACTAGGGCTTTATCGCCTAGCCCGTAAAGTACTACTCATTTCCCATCCCACGGAGGATAGGAGGCTGAGTTGGCTTAACTGTAAGTGCGGTAGTTTACAATCGTGACAATAAACAAAGTTTCAAATTGTCGACATCGCCCTGACTACACTAACAGCGTAAGAATACTAACTTGAGCGTCTTTTCTTTGGTCAATTATTCACATGCCGTGTTTGTCTTACTCGGAAGAATCCATCGCTCAATTACCGATAGACATTTCTTGTGATTAGTCCATTAGACTGTTAAGTTATTTATACGCCACGGTCGACGCAGTATGCTACAGTCTCTGGCATGCACGATGCCCGTCGCATGACTTCACGGGGTAGCTTTGAAAAAGTCTCGTTTCTCATCCTCTCGTGTGTAAATTATTTATTTGATACATGTACGTCATAGATGGGTATTATGTAGAGACATGTCATGAAAAACGTCAATTAATGCACGACATTCAATCGAACACCTAAATTATATTATTACACGCTGTCACTAGAGTGTTGTAGTTTATGTATAGGCATAGCGGTTCTATAAAAACACTGCCCATTAGGCGAAACCGCTATAGAGCATGCGATTTCGCCTATAGCCACACATTTTTCCGTAGCGTGGTCTGTCTGTCTGTCGTCAATGACACTCGTGCATCCTGCGCACTCAAATGCCACTTGGCAGGTGCACTTGCGGGATCCAATGGGATTTAATGAGATTTGGTGGTTAAACACTCCTGTCAGAAATTGCACTTGTCTACTTATGATTCACTAGAGGGCAGCAACGATCAACGATTTCGCCTTTTACGAAATTACTTTTGATTTGTTATTCCTAGCGACGATGCTGAAAACAGCAATGTCGTCGCTACCGCGGACAGTAATTATTGCATTATTGCTAACAGTTGCGACTTGTCAAATGTCATTTCAGACAACACATGAATGAATTATAAATGTGAATAAATGTAAAAAAAACATCAGTTTACACACTTGTTAACGACAATATCCAAGGATCCGTACATTGAAAACAGCAAAAATCACAAAAGGTGATAGGCTATTACTCGCATCACATTGACTGTGTGTCAATGTGCTGAATAATATCACCTTTTGTGGGGGAGCCGAGTTTTTAACTTTCCCGTCGGAATGAGAAGTCGCCGTTAACACAGCTGGGCTTGAACTACCGTTCAGCCTGTGATATGAAGCTATACTGATGCAAATATTTAGCGTGTTGCACGGAATGCGATGTATTAGATTTCTGTCGCTGCTTGCCAGCAAATATGCCATCAGTCGTTTCACGGACGCCGGGTTCTTCTCGTCTTCAATAAATTACACGCCTTGATTTCCGCTTATACCTACGTGCGAATGTCGGTCCGCTCTACACTGTGTTCAGAAAAAAACAACCCCTCTCACGTTTTTTACATCTCCGCGGTAGCAAAGACTACTTAATTTTTTTACCGATGGAATAGTTGATTTTTCCTAAACATTCTGTGAAAATTTTGTGGAAATCTAAACATTTTGCACGGAGATATAAAAGAAAACGTGAAGGAGTGTTTTTGTTCTGAACACAGTGTATTAGCGCAGAACGCAGCCCGTTCAATGGACAGACAGCTTCACACGGCGACAGAGAGCATCTAGTCCCTTGACCTGCACCAGATGACAGCTCATTTATTTTGCATGGCACTTGACTGCGCGACGGTCAGCGGTCGGGAATTATTTTCAAGTGACATCTGATTCTACCGTTTTGCCGCGCACGCCACGTGCTTGAAGTGCATTGACAAGTATAACACGAGGTCTCAGATCTCAGCGCCGAAAATAAATTTCTTGTATTTTGAGAATCAGTGATCACACAGCAGCACCTTCAGTCGGTGAAATATCGACATGTCATTTTTAGAAATAATAAGTTAAACAATCTCTGACTTTAATCGATTCACATGCAACTTTGTCAGTTAGAATGGTCAAACGTATGACGTATAGACCTACGACGTTGAAAATCTTAATTCCAAGATCCATTTATAGATATTTACTTCACATGGATCACATTTTGCACGAGGAGAAATCGAAATTAAACAAAAATAAAAAAAAAACAACACTTCTAGTATGCCAGAAAAACAACAAAGGCTGTTGCTTCTCATACATAAATTTAATGCAGTATTTTTCCATTACAAAAGATTACGAAACACTTCCAAGCTAAGTAATTTACTAAGCCGTAATATGTACACAGCTGCTCCTTTCATCTCAGCTGTGACCAGGCTATTTGAAGTGTTTTTTTCATTTTCGTTTGATTACGATTTTTCCAGCAGCAATGCGTAGAAAGAGTCATTGTACGGCGCCTATAACGTGGTCGTCGCCATAATCCCATCCTACTAATTATTGTTCTGGTCCATCGTCTTTGAACACCAGTCGAATGGACAAAATTGGACATCCGTACATGAAGGAACCCCGTCAACATTAGTATAATTAAGTGAGTTGCTAATGTTAATATCTCCTCTACGTTTATATTATATTTCATGTGTAGCGCATTCGCTTAGTATAATATTTACGGTTCGTGTTATGTCTGCAGTGATTGAAACTGTTGTTTGCCTTTATATCTGGCGATAAAATCAATGTCGGTTTATTTCTGGGAAAGTAATAACAATAAACGGCGACGGCGAGTATTGACGATTCTCAACGGGAGTCATCAGAAGCCACGTGAACCTAGGTTGATCTGGTCGGCAGTCTTCGCTAGTTGACACTGTTTTATATTCATCAAATAAACCGGGTGAACTCTCACAACGGCAAATCGTCGTTCTCTATTATTGTTGTTATTATTATCATCTAAACCCTCAGCACTTAATTTCCAAGGATGTGAAACTGAACAAAGTGTAAATGACTGCCATGGCGGACGGGTAAGACCGCGTTACCCCTTTGCAGAGCCTCGGATAACCTCTGAAACAGAAAAATGATTTTTCTGCTGTCCTCGGTGGTATCGGAGATGCGTCTCTTGCACCTGGAATCCTGGATACAACACTGCTCATCATGACATAGGCCAGTATGACGACATTCGGTCATGTATGACCTTATGACTGCTGCTGCTGCTGCTGAAGCCTACGCCCGAGGCGGTAGCATCTCAGAACTACCGTGCAGATGGCTGGTCAGTAGACCTTAAGATAATACAGTGTTATGAATCTCACACAAACCTGCCACGCTACGTCGTCAGTGTAAACAAAGATATTAGCTATTTAATCAAATCGAGTTCATTTTTAACAGCTTGGCGCGTATGAAAAAAACCGCACACAATAAAGAAAACTAGCGGATAGCCACAGAATACGTCGGCACTGGGCCCACAGGCTTTCTAGCTATTTGTGTATCTTCTCTGCTATAGAGAATCGGTGCCCAGCGCAAATTAATTCTGTCTTAGTTTTAAGTATTTCTCATTTGTGTCTGAACTCTGTGCAAACAAAAGAACTGCATGCAGAACTGATCAAAAAGTGAGTAGATTGACAAACAAATAACCAGCGCGGTACGACGTCGTAATCGCAAAATACTGCGAGTGGACCCGCATAAACTATACGAAGGCGTAGTTGAGACTAAATATTTGTCTTACAATATCGATATAGCTAACATAATCTTGATCAGGCGAGATGACCGGGACGGGCCTAGCTCGTATAATATATTTCGGCAACACGCGGACCAGTCTTTAGTAATTAAGCGGATAAAACGTAAGGACTCTTACCAAGCATTCGCGCTTATCTCTGTTCTGTCTCCGCGTGGAACGGACGGACCGGACTCCGCCGCGTTTCTAGTTTTATTCTACTTTTAGCGCCGTGTCGTACGTTCGGTCGTGTGACGGAATGGTATACGTGACGTAGCACGGAACGAGAAAACCGTTGTCAAAAAGATAGATAAATTCATTGTCTCAGTCCTAGGCCTACATCTCTTGGCGAGAAATTTACTTTACAACAATGTCTCGTACTTTCAAGGAACAGGGAATGTCGTAATCTGAAATTAGACACGTCATATAAAAAGAGGTGTGCTGAATATAATGAGAATCCTTCGAGGGTCTAAACTGTATTGTTGGTGAAGTCTAAAGTACTTCGCGTCAAATCTTTCATCGCGCGGAAATGTGGTTCTCTGACGCCTCAATCCTCCAAGGTAAATAGGCCACCTTAGACCCCGTAACCATGCAACCATCAAAGATTATTTTATTGCAATTTACTGTTTCGTGCATCGTTGCCGGTGGTAAGAAAATTTCGAAAAACGGCTACGCACCGATTGGCGAAGTCGTGACAAAAACTCTACGGCTAAAGCCTGGTTTCCACCCAGCACAACGTTGCACACAATGTACGCAACGCAACAATAGACTCTGCTTCTGTCATTGCTTTTTGGCTTTTTGTCGCTTGCGTCAGCTGCTTTAATTTGGTTTGTTGCGTACTTTCCCGCATGCGTCGCCCACGTTGCGTTGGTTAGAGACCATGCTTTACTACTGTGCGACATTGTAGTTATTCAATCATTTACAAAGATGCAGTGCAGAGCATGAAGGGATTATGTTACAGCGTTGCTTAAACGAGCCAGATTCGTGACCGGTGGCGCTTTACAATGTCGAAATTGGCAGCTAATTGGCATGAACTAATGGTACTGCGCCAACCGACAATTGAACTCACGATAAAGCTGCAGACACAGCTTACCATACCGCCCAATCAGCCGCAGCACACGCTTACGCCCAGAGCCAATATTGTATGAAAATACTGCCTACTCTCAGAGCTGAAAAAACCTATAGGTTTTTAAAAAAAAATTTAAGTGTTAGGTTTTTAGGTTTTCGAAGGGTTTTTGGGGCCACCCTGTAAAAGCCCAATAAACAAAAATAGTAATTTTGAAGCATTTTAAGTTTTAAAAAACTTTTAAAACTTTTAAAAACTTATTTTTTGAACCAGTTTTCCAGTCCCGACTACCATACTCATTTTACGTCAACGTGCTAGAACATAAGGCCAAGCTAACTTAAAAACGACGTAGTAACTTGCTCAAGGCTGTTTGCAAATGGACCTCCCGGGTGAATGTCGTCGAAACGTCAACCTTTCAGATACTCCACCATTAGACAACAGTACATCAGCCACTGAGCTAAAATACAGGCTACTTCTTACAGCGAGTGGTAGCCTAGCAAATTGAGTAGACTATCGCGATACTTAAACACAGCATTGGATGCATCTTCGTTATAGTGTTCTAGCTGAACTATAGGCTACAATTTACGTAATGTACGTCATCGCTGGAACTGGGAACGGTTTTCACTGCTAGTGAAATCAAGTCAACAGCACGCTTAAAACTTTGCGTATACTGAACTGAAACCTTGATCAGTCCTGCTAAACGGACGTTAATCTGAAACTACCTTACATGGTATGATTGGCACAAACTCGCTGCATGTACTGACCACCACTCAATGACCAATTTAACAAGAATGGTGCTGACAATGTGGTCGAACTTCCGGTTGCCGGCAATAAGTCGCGCCGCTGAGTTTAATACCGACTGGAGTTGACGTAAGTGGATTTCACAGACGCCGCAGAGAACGCTGTTGCAATAGTTCACGCGTCTGGAGATCAAGGCGTGCACTAGTGTAACCTTGGCCGTATCTCTCCCCTTTTCGAGATATGGCCAGTTTTCTGTTAAAAACGCACATTTTTCCTACCCCACCATTCAACCTTTAACTTGAAAAGTTTCCCTTGCACTAGATGGCGGAACTTTTTCGCGCTTGACTTTCATACACATGGCTAATTATTCGTGTAGAAAGTTTTTTCTTACAACCTAAAGCTTAGCCACAATACAGACAGACAGACGGACGGACGAACGACACATCGTGCCAAAGACGCCCTACAGCAGAGCTGTAAACAC
>Ga0209671_1001521_pt1 | contig 19587 bp, 14 predicted proteins | sample WorMetHERISLAND2_2_FD_187401 | JGI IMG/M metagenome (GOLD analysis project Ga0209671, IMG submission 187401) | Marine gutless worms symbiont microbial communities from Max Planck institute for Marine Microbiology, Germany - Olavius geniculatus... | ecosystem: Host-associated > Annelida >...
GCGCATCAATGTATACTTGTGTATTGTGCAAATAGCGACGATCTCGGACTCAAGTCTCACAGTTTAGTTTAGTAACCAACCCGAATTCCGAAGTTCGCAGATTAACTGTGGAGTGCACTGCAGTCACTACTCACTACTCAGCATCTCTCAATCGAAAACTGTCAATAACAGCCAGATTGTAGGGCTATACTCAACGTTCTCTGACGTACACATAGCCCCAAAATAGCCCAAAGCACTATTACGCATTTTTATGAATTTTTACGCATTTTAAAAAATTGTTAAAATTCGTGAATTTTTACGCATTTTAAAACTGCAAGTTACGAATTCTCAAACTATGATGTGACCCACATGGACACCGAACAAACGAAGGCTAAACTCGACAAGAAATGCACGATATACACAAAAAGACAATGGTAGCAGAAATACAGCACTGATCAGCAATTGAACACCGGACGTTAACGACGAAAATAGCGTAAAAGCATGTCAAAAAACGATTAAAAACTCCCGGCGATAAACAGTACTGCACCAGACATGGCCATTCCAGACATTGACTGTTGTTGATGTTTAAGTTGTATCTGTGGTCAGCAGATAGGCTGTCTGTGCACTAATGCTGGTGGCTTTAAGACTGTTAAGTGTGTCATCTGTTCTTTTAGACTTTATGTTGCATTATGACACTTTGCTCTATACTCCTTATGTAATTATTAAGAATAAGTTGTAATTAAATAACTTAGTAGTTAGTGTGGTAATAGTACTGTTGTTGTTGTTGTTGATGTTTAATTCAGAGGAGCGTGTCCAGTGGCGAAGGGAGGAAGAGAGATTGCATTCAGATATTGCAGAGCTTCGCAGCAGACTTGGCCAAGAAAGGTACTTGGCATTTATTCATCCACTGTTACTTATTAATAATTATTATTAGTGATCAGTACTTATGATAATAGTAATATTATTAGTGTTATTAATTTTCTTAATCCTTGAAAAATTTTAAAGCTGTATATTGGCTAGATTAAGATATTGTAGAGCTTTATAGAAGAAGGGCCAAGCTGAGATGATATTGTCATTAATTTCTAATGACCGTTTCTGCACTTTTATATTGTTTTGTGCTTTGGTGCATGTATTATGAAGGTATAATTAACTTTTAAACAGTTATGAAATATTGATATATTTTCATTGGTATTGAGCACAGCTGTTGTTAAATGGCACTTTTTACTTATGTGCCTTTTATAGCTGTGTGTGTTATTTCCAATGTTATTTGGCATATATGTATGACATTTATTTAAGTGTTACACTGAGTAATTATGGTCTAGATTGCCATGTTGCTGGCATGTATTTTGGTTTGCATTACAAATATGTATGTAGAGCGCAAGTTGTTAAAGTTATGAGTTGCGTCTGTTTACAGAGATGGTCTGTTGGGGTCGTTGACAAAGACGCTGCAGAGGAGAATGGGTTCAGCGGCTGGCAGCATGTCACCAACGACTGGCAGCCGAGAGGAGCAGGAGGACAGTGAATTTGATATGAGGAAGGTAAGAGCATCTTGCTCTTTCCAAGTTCTGCCTGCCAAGTATTGGTGCTGCTTACAAGACTCCTGTAGATTATTCATTTTTATCAAGTATTTCAATATTACGTTTGTATATGTAGGTAGTTTATGATTGTAATTTGATTTTCTCCTGTGCTAAATTGTAATGTAAGCCCATCACTTTCTGCAGGCTGCTAGCTGTCACCATTTGGATAATTGTAGCGAAGATTTATATGTAGCAGTTTGATCCTTCGATGCCTCAAATGGATTGCTTTTTACTAGTATCGCAGACTTTGTAATAATTGTATGAATTACAGCTTTTCAAGTTTTTTTGCTGTTTTGCAAACAGTCAATCAGCAGATAATTTAAGCTGAAATTTTTAAGTTTCACGTTGGCTGATATTTGAGAGCCAGTCATGCATTCCAGAAACACGTTATTAGTTTAGTTTAGCTAGTTATTGTTTTAGTTAACTACTTGGTTTATATGAAACTGGCCCTGGTTTATACTGTTCTTGTTGTTACCAGGCTCAGGAAGATGCAGAAATGCTGCGGTCAATTGTTGGACCTCTGGAAGATGAAATAAAATCTCTTAAAGATCAGCTGCAGCAAGCTCGTCTTGATCAGGTGACTTGTTCTGTAGATTACACTGACTTCAATGCAGCACTGAGAGTGACCAGTCATTGAATGTTGTTAGCATTATGATCACTTTACCAAGTCAGATTATGTGCAGCTTGATTCTCGATAACTTTTGCATGATTGCAGCTTTTGAATTTCACTTTGAAATTATGTAAACTTTGAATTATGTAAACTCCATTCTGCATAACAGATACCGGTAATGCAGATACTTCGAGCGATGAGTTGCACAGTAGGTGATTTAATTTTACAACTGTAGCTGCAGTGTGTACACAAGTAGAAAGAGTGACTTCTTTCTGACACAAAATATAGAATGTATATACACTGTATCCGGTAACAAACGGACCTCCTAGACATTGTACGATAAAAATGTCGAATCTGAATGAATCTGAATAAAGTTTTGTACACTTAATCCCCAGTAAATTCTTGAAGCAATTGCCAAATTTTGTTGAAAAATATTATTTCTTACCATAGTTATTAAATGTTGAATATCGATAACAAAATATCTTCGTTACCAATATGGCATTACATACTGCAGTCACTCAAGCGGAATGTCAGTGTCAGTGTCAAAATAATGTAAATTTATATAGCGCATTAACATCAAAACCTCTAATGCGCTGAACACACGGAAGTGACGTTTGTTGACGCAATCAAAAAAGCGTACACAATAGCAAAATTATGTTTTCTGCAGACGATCAGGTTTTAATTAAATTTCTGAGACAAGAGAAAAGTTATGATGCTAAAAAGTTTATTGCGGAATTTACCAGCAAACCATGGACAGTTGGACACTGTCAGGATTAAACAAACGGTTGCCTAATACTGGACGTTTTGCATTTTTAGGTGACCTCACAAAAGCCACTGTAACTATCGTTTGCGTAGATAGATTCAACTGAAATTTGTCACTTTGATTGCTAATAGATGATGCATTGTTGATGTAAAATTTTGCCAGAATCAGATATTGTTTGTTAAAGTTATGCATATGTACACAGGTTTACTTATGTAACACCATATTGGTAATGGAGATATTTTGTTATCGATATTCAACAATTAGTAATTTTGGTAAGAAATAATATTTTTCAATGAAATTTGGCAGTCGCTTTAGAAATTTATTGGGGATTAAGTGTACGAAACTTTATTCAAATTGGTTCAGATTTGACATTTTTATTGCACAATGACTAAGGAGGTCCGTTTTTTACCGGACACGGTGTATATATAATCACTGCATTATTTGTGTGCATTTGTTTATGACCACATTACTGATGTGTTTGTATTTCAGAACACTGGTGTCACTCCAGAAGCATCTAGTCATCTGACTGATGAGGTAGTGTTTGTGGGAATCAGTTTGCTTTATTGCAACATTACCATGAGTGAACGAGTGAGTAGTTTCTTAACAGCACATCAGTGCACAAGAGCGCATTTCATGTCGTGACAATGTTACTAGCAACTGATTACATGAATAAAACAAGAATCCCAGCTGTCGCTAGGGTGGGGCCGACTGTACTGGTTGTCACTGACTTTGAAGATAATCCAAGGTCAATGATTTTCATTTCATTTGAAAGGGTGTATGCCACTTCCTATTAGTGATTAATAGTAATTTAGACCATATCTCTCACTGTTTTCGAGATATGGCCAGTTATCTGTTACCATAGTGCATTATGACGTTTCAAGGTCATCCAAGGTCATTGATTTATATGTCATTTGAAAGCCAGTATGCATCTTCCAATTAATGATCAATAGCAACTTAGGCCCTATCTTGCATTGTTTAGCCACAGTACATCCGTTACGGACGGACAGACAGACGACAACCATGACAAAGGGCCAACCTTTAAGCTTATAGCTTAGTAGTTGGCCTAATTAGCACGTAAAATCAGTGCTGCCTAGCTGCAGTGAAATATGTGACTAAACAGTGAATCTAAAGTGAATTTAAGGTCATAAAAGTGGTGTTGTGATTATCAAAATTATGCTGAGTCTGAGTTGAGCTGTTACGGTAAGTATGTGGCAGTAATATCATTGGTCACAGTTGATGTGTTTTGTATAGGTGAAAGATCTGCAGGAAAGTCTGCAGCGTGAAAAGTCATCAAGGACAGATTTGGAGATGTATGTCGCTGTGTTGAACACACAGAAGAATGTCCTTACCGACGATCTCGATAAACTACGGATGCAACTCGGCGATGGTAACACTTCAGTGCTTGCACTGATTTAATAAGCAAATTAAGCATCTCACTTGCCCTTTGTTATGTAGCATTGTGACCAGTATCAAGTTAATTTTGTTTTAGTTGTTTTGATATTGTCTATTATGTTCACTTTTAGCACAATTTAGCAATAGCCACAATGCGCCGTGCTCTCAACGCCCGAACAAAAATGTCTTTAACTGTTGTTTAAACTGTTCAAAGTTAATGTCAGTTTGTCTCAGATGAGCTGGCAGATTGTTCCACAGCCTAGGACCTGCAGCAGCAAAGCATTTGTCTCTATAGCTGCTGCAGGTCCTTCTGATGACACATGTCCTTGTGTGCAGTGTGTCGTATGTTGGAAGACGGGAAGTGTGAAAATGTGTCGCTGCGGAAGCTGGTGAAGTTGTGTAAGCAGCAGAGTGAACACACAAGAACTTTGCTGTCTGCAGACATCCAGCATCTCACGTCATTTCTCACCACTCAGCAGATACAGCAACTTGCTGGTGAATTGGATTAAAGTTTATTATAAATACAAGATTGTTGTGTTTGTCCATGCATTGATTAAAAATTGTTGTTCCATGTGGATCATTTTGTTAGAACTTTGTCATAAAAAGTCGGATGGTTGAAGTTTGTTTATAGCTACGGAGCATCACCTGCCATATGTTGTCGTTGTATAGAGACAAGAGATGGTGAAAGACGTGAACGTGAAAAGCATCTGAAAGAATGTGAAGAGTTCATTAGACATGAAGAGTTGGAGATTGAAGCAAAACAAGCAACACAAGGTTAGAATGTGCAGATTGACCTGATTCTGTGTAGGCACTACCTCACTATAGCATTACATAAGTAAGTGTGCAGGTACTTGTAACTGCTGCAGTTAAACACAAAAAGTTGCAGTGCATTGCAGTTGAACAAAAACGTTTTTAGTTGGTGCCTAAACTGTTCAGAATCTGTGTTCCGCTGTTGAAATTTAAGCAGCAGATTGTTCCAGAGTCATGGTCCAACTGCATCGAAGCTTTTATCACTGATCTTGACTGTGCCACGGTACTGCACGCATGTATATGTTCGATGACCTGAGATGTTGATTTCCCACCTCCATGACAAGTTGACAGTCATTCAGTAAATACAGTTAATTGATTAACTAGCCTGAAGCTTAATGTATTTACTTCAAAGACTAATATTGTGGTTTTTATGAATTTGTAATCTTTGTTAATGTACAAGTACTTACACATTGGTCATTAGCAGTTAATAAACAGTGATGAATGCAATGGTAGTAGAGTTTGATTCGTTGTTTGGGCTGTTACTGTGTTGTTATTGTGAAATTATGAGCTGATTTATTGTCATTTTGTGTGTTGATATCACTGCAGAGAAAACTGAGCAAAATATCCGGAGAACTGGCACAAGTGTACGTTTTTTTGATTACTGTTATACAGACTTCTATTTTTGTTCAGTTCAGGAAAATTATTTATGTACTATGCATTTCAATAATGGAAAAAAATTATGACAGCTGTGCAGTAACTGCATACAGACATCGAAGTCTTAAGTGACATGACCTTTAGCTCTGATGTTGAACGGTTAACTGTCATAATGTTTAGCACTTCAAAGACTAATATTGTGATTTCCATGAATTTGTAATCTTTGTCTTGCTCTGGTGATTAGTCTGTTTATCAGTAAATGTGCTAGGTGCTTGTTGCAGGATGTATCGTCTGCTGAAGACAAAATAGTAGTAAGGTCATCACCGGATGGAGCGGCTGGTCACGCTGTTTGTTATGACATTGCAGTTGGCAGCCATTATAATCTTACAACCGCACAACATCTCTCACTGATTGGTCAATTTGCATTTGTACTCTACTTTATTATGTGGCTGTCGTACTAGGCCATATTATGAGTCTTACTTATTTGTCTGTCTGTTTTTTTTGCGTATGGATTCCCAACTCAGGAATAAAGAGATGGAGAAAACCTAAATTGGTGTGAATGTTTGTCAGTTAGGAGTAACTGGCATGACAGTTTACGACTGAAAGGTTAAATGTTTATGGTTGCAAGCTCTAGGTGGATGGCTGCATAATGTGGCAGCACAGTTTTTAAAGTTTTGTTTCATTATAGTAATCGTTGTAATGCAGTTGTTGAATTTGACATTGTTGCAGCACCGAGCCTTGAAGCTCAGGCCACCGATGCTCTGTTAGCTGTAGCCAAGATGCAACCATTGGCTACTGATGGTGCGAAACTGGCAACCGAACAGGAAATTCAGGACCTGAAACACCAGGCAAGTTGCAGAGAATCTATATGCCTTGAAACTGAAGTGTGTTGTTTCATGAGCTACATTTTCAGCCACTTTACATCGAAGTTGTATCTGGTGGGAGTGATACTAAATTTTGTGCAGTTCTGTAAAAACATTGTTGAATGCAGTATTGTGAACTTTTGTCTATACAGTCATAAAGTACGTAGTTATAAGCATGTCTTTAGTTGCCACTGTAGTGAAAATATAGCTGGTATTTTTTCTATTCTGCAGTGAGCTTGAGTTGGTAGTAGCAAGAGCTTCTATGTAGTAGATACATTTTCATGTTATTTTCGTTCCTTGTAGTTGCAGGAAGCTGTCATCGGTCACTGCAGCAAATGTTCGGATGCAGAGCAACGTGTACGGGATGTTGAGAGCCAACTGACAACACTTGAACTTGCGCTGCAGAATGAGCAACAGATTTGTCAAGCTCACCAGAAATACATTGACGAGTTAGAGACCAGCCTTAACGCCAGTGCCTCCAACCTCAGCACACAGGTCTGTGATGGTGTTGAACTACAAGTGAATCTGGATTATGTAGCACCATTGTGCTGGAACAACTTTGGAAGCAGTGGTAGACTGGACAGTTAAGTCATGCATAACAATTACTATGCCCAAATATTTGCCGGAATTAGTGCATCTCTAATCTGACTTAAATGCATTGAGTAAGTAGTTGATAACAGTGTCAGTGGTCAGAGAGTTCCAGTCAGTTACAGTTGCTGACCTTTGTTTCTGGAACTTCCGGCCGATGTCAGCTAAGACACTGGTGGTCTTCTTTCTGCATCGTGTAACTTGGCTTTTAAGAATATTATATTTGTCTCATCTTCTCTACTGCCATTTGTTATACTCTCTTAACTGTTTTGTTGTTTAACTGCTACACTGCTAAACTGTTTGTTGTCTGTCATTGAAGTAGATGTGCTGCTGTTTAGGCCTTTTGTGGGTGTGTATTTATCATTACAATTGGTCGATATTTATTGATTGATCAGTGCACTGTGTTTTGTTTCTGTAGATTTCAGCACTTGGTAAAAAAATACATGAGACGACCACATTTCTTGAAGCTGCACAGTGCACATTTTTCAGTGAACAGCAGAAACTTGCTAAAGAACTGGTTAGCAGTGAATTTAAGATGCATTCAAACTGTTCTTATGTAAGTCATTTCTGCTTTTAGAAGCGATGGCACTTGTTTTCAGCGTCATCACTAAGTTTTTTTCCGTGACTACAATAACTCATCAACCGCTGCACTTAGATTGATGAAATTTTGTGTGAACATGTACCTTGACAACCTTTAGTAGTCTGTTGAATATTGAGGTCAAAGGTCAACGTCACATGGGTATTTTGTGTGTTTTTGTGTGCATGCTGCCGACATGCAGTATTTAGCCTTGAGCAACGGTTTTATGTGTTTTGGTTTGGTTATAATTTACTGCCGAAGTCCTTTGCAATGTAGACTGCATTCTTACTGTCTCTATGTATTTCTGGTGTTCGCTGTTGTTTGCAGGCAGTCACAGCTCAGCAGAGAGAAGAGTTTCATCAAATGGTGAGCTCAAATCAGTCACTTGAACGTTAGTATGCAGTCGTTCTAATCGGCTGCATTACAGTCTTATCCCTCCTTCTGTCTGTTTTTTTCTGTGCAAGCTCAAAAGGTCAAAGATTAGCACTAGTCTAGGCTGACAGCCACATATTAGATGTACATTTTTTCAAAGCCTGGCCAAGTCTGACCAGCTGTGATCATTTCTTTATTGTTTCCAGAACAAAAGTTTTGTGTTTTTTGATCGTTCTGGAACAGCCCTTGTCAATCCATTTGTGCAAAAACCTGTGCAGTGGGAGTGGTGAGTGCATCAGCCAATCAGATACGTTGTTTACAAGTGAATGTTTTGGTGCTTCGTGGTCTACTTATATGTACCAGTTAATTTTGTTTTATGCGTTTTACTGTGCGTAACAATAATCTTAGGGTGTGTGCATTCATCGGCTTGTTAGTCAGTACTTTTATGTATTGAGAAAATAAATCTGTTGGAGAGCATCTCAAAAGATGAAGAACTTTTGGAGCACTAAAAGATGACCTCAAAAGTATCAAAGCATCTTGAGAGTTAATGGCGCTCAGTCTGCCAACTGCTCTGGCTAGGTCGTCGCAACGTTTTTTCCACGCCCTGTCGAGTGCTGGACCAGGAAAGAGAGGCGCTCCTAGCAGAATGGCATCCTCAATCTTTACACAGTTGAAGGACTGCAACACGTCATTGACCACAACGTCATCGTGAACAATAGGCTCACACTTGTCAACGTTAAGTGACAGGCCTATTTTTGTTTATTATTATTATTATTATTTCTAGTTTGTACAGTACTTGTGGTAGTGTGGAGTTGTGTTTGTGTTTGAAATCTAGCAAAACATGTCGTTGCCTTTCTTCAGTATGAAGTCGGTTAACCTATGTGTCTCTGTACTTTATGCTGCATGCAGTTGGAACGTGTTCAAGCGGAGAATGATGTTCTGGCTGCCAAACATTCAAAGCGTGCTGAGGAACTGCAAGACGAACTCATTGACCTGCCGTCTACGGCTGATGTGAGTTAGAAACTGAACAACATTCCTGTGATTTAGACACAAGTCACTGCAGTTTAGCAAAACAAAGTATGTTGCATAAATTGCTTTCAATCTTCAGTAGTAGGTTGGGTGATACTTTTTTTTACTTTAAATTAGGCATGTAGAAGTTTTTTTGTTGAAAATTTTATGCAGATAGCTGTTTGTTGTTAGACTTTCTTTGATTAAATGTGCCATGTTATAACAGTAAGACCCAGTTTCCGGTTTTTTAGTCAACTACTCAGTTAGTAAACTGTCTTTTAATTTTAACTAACTACTTAAATTTGTGCGCATTTCTGAACAAAACATTAACTGGCCATCAACTAACTGAACGGTAAACTATACTTGCTTAGCAGTGATGCGCACGATGCTAATCACTTCTGCCTAACACAGGCAGGCGTCATGAATATTAATAAGCGCAAGCCCACGAGCCAGCCAAGTGATTGCAGACAGCCATTTTGTTTATTCATGAGTGGATTTTATAGTAAAATTTGTAGTAGCAAACATCTTGTCAAGCGTTCTGACTTCTGAAGGCATTGCTATGCGGTAAAATCGTTCTATAGTATCACATTCTTTGATTAACTGCTTGCAAAATGGTACAAAAGTTGCATTAGATATGATAAATACGATCGACGGTTAGCTAACTGGTCGATTTTGGTCAGTTAAATTTTTGACCATTATAACCGTTGGTTAGTGCAACGGGAAACGGGAGTTATGCAAATCTGTCAGTTATCATTTAACTTAACTATTAAGTTAGATCCAGAAACCCGGCCTTAGTGTTACAGTGTTGTTGGTTGGTATTGACATAGTAAGTGTTCTAATTATACTATTCTGTCAACGTTACCAATATTTACTTTTTGGCAACTCTCAAAAAGTACTTCAAAATCAAACGCAGTGGATTTGTCACAAATGAATGTGCATTGTGTGTGCGTAGAAAATTGTGTCTCGGATTTTGAAAGGTTTACAGTGGCTATAGCTCCTGAGGGGAACCCATAATTAGCACTACAGAGCATCACTTGCAGTGAGGGATCACACAGTGTTATCTGCCACTTAACACAGTGAATGTGCCTTGCCTTAACCCTATCCAGGCTCGTAAGTACTCGATTTTTTCCCCTGAAGGGACAAAGGCTGAATGTACCTGGTTGGTGATTATATGTTGAGATATCGGCAAACAATCACCTATCTGTGTAATGACTGGGCTCGGTGTAGACCAGTACATCATTCACTAGAGCTTCTTAGAGCTCAAAATGTGAGTGTCTAGCTGACAGTGATGAATGGTGGTGCATTGTGCAGGAGTTGCAGGTTGTGTTGCTGAAATTTCGTGAGGAGCTGATATCAGAGAAGGTTGGTCGCGAGCGAGACTGCGAACTGCTGCGCTCAGAGCTGGCATTGATGCGTTCACACGTTGCCGACATTGAACGTTCGCAGCAACAGATGAATGCAGAGATCAGTCATCTGCGTGAACAGCTCAGTAAATGCTGCTGTTCTGCTTATTTTAGCTGTCTTGTTTGTAGTCTGTTTTTTTTAATTTTCTTTTTTGTTTTTAATTGTGTTCTTTGTACAATTTTCGTGTTAAATAAATAAATAAGGTGACAACGGACCCCATGAAACGGCATTCTTTCTCCAGCGCTTTTCCTTCTGCTGTATGTTTGGAGGCCTAGTGTTCTAACTAATGTATGTTCAGAAGAATTGTCCAGTTATTAAACAGAAATTGAAACTAATAAAGTCATGACTTCTGGCATTTTTTGCAAGATGTGATTAATTTTTGCTACAGTTGTTATAAATATGTTTTAGTATGTGTGTTTTGTTAATGTGCATGTTTTGATCGAGTGAACTGATTATTGTTCGACAAAATTTAGTATAATCAGTATAAATCTGAGACAAGAGAGGTGTGTTTGTGACTGTGTAGTTATACGCAGCAGCGTATGTTCTGAGTTGGAACGTGAGAAAGCCGAGCTGACACTCAATTCAGTGCCTGCCAGCGACGTCAAGTCTCGGCAAACTGTTGCAAGTTTGTTGCAGCAGCTGCAGAAACAGAAACAGATTAACGTGAGAATTTTTCGTTGCAGCCTGCTCTGTCGCATGAATGTTAGCCAATACAACTGACATTACTACTGCGTATAATGACTTTTTCAAATGGCTACATAATTATGTTAATAATTCAACAGTCTTTGAACTTATTTTGCATGCAGTTCAGATTCGTTTATTTGGCTTAACGTATCGTGCACATGCCGTATCTTGGCTGCATGCAGTAAAGAATTTGCACTAGCTGCATTTGCCATAGAATGACTGCTTTCAAGAACCGATGAGAGTAAATTGAACATTTTTAACTCCATTGTCCTGAGTGTGTAGTTATGAAGGACAAAGTGTCTCCTGTACTTCAGACAAGTCAAATATATAGAGAAATATACCTGTGCTTTCAGATGAGTGCAATGTGCATGCAGTTATCAAGTGCTTCTCGTATTTAGCTGACCGCAAATAAACGTGCATTCTTTTGTTTATAATCATTCAGCTGTGTCGATACATAAACGTGTATTACAGTTGTAGACGATGTGTCTGTTATTTCAGTGTAGTAATTGTTTGCTGCAGCATCAGCTTCAGCAAGCGAATCGGTTGTTAAAAGATCAGCTGATAGGAACGACACCAGCAGCAGATACCAGTCAGCCGATCAGCGGCGCATCACGTTCATTTCAAGTGAGAATCTACTGCAAATTGTTGTATTTGTTTGTGCATTATTGCATTTTATAGAATAGACATCTGTATATTTGCTATTTAGTCAAATTTTATCAGTTAACCAATACATTTGTGCAATGCATTCTGACAGCATATTGTTAATAGACAAATATACGTAGTGTGTCACTTGCTCTCACTGTTATAATGGTCCCTCAGCACTGAGCATAAGTTTGCTGTGCAAGGTAAGGTAAGACCGTAAGATAGAATCTCAGTCTTACCTGATGAGACAGCTTTAAGAGATATCATATGTCATACTTTTGCTGCCGGAGCTGCTGCTGCTATGTTTGGTTATTTTTTAGCCATCCTACTTTTTGAGGTTTACTTCAGGTTAGGCATGGTTGTTGGGGTCTCAAGAACTTTGGGGATTGGTGTAGCCAATTTTTTGGCAAACAGGATTTCTTTCACATCCCACAGCCTCAGAGCTCTCTGAATGGAATTCCGATAATGTCCTAACTGCCATGAATTTACGAGTAGGTGTATGTTAACTTGAACTACATAACAAGCAGCTGATAACAGTTTGGGCAGAAAATTATAAAAGACCTACTTAGAACACAGAAGCAGACTCATTTTACAGGTGGCTTCATTTCTTTGTCAGTCAGAATCTGGTCGCAGGTAGGCATCTGCAGACATTTCAGTTTATGTAATTTTGCAGCAGTTGCTCCAACTATTTGGAAAAACCTTTTTTGAAGGGTGCTTCCACATCTTGTTTTTGTTGCCAACTTGTAGCTTTTCTATAACTTACTTTTTAGACTTTTGTAGTGCCCACTACATGCCAGCCTTTGCACCTCGGATTCAGTGGGCTTCTAACAGTGTGTTGTATTAATTTCCTTACTTGCAGCTAACAGACAAAACCAAGCAGTCTGGCCAAGAGTCAACTGAGCAGTCATGGTCGTCCGACGAGATGTGCTTCAGTTGTTACCAGCTTTTCACTGACACCCTGCTCAAGGTGACTTTGTTGCCGTCTTTCTTATTTGCATTTTGTGCTGTATTTCACTCAAAAATATGTGCATGCATTAGATATTATTTTTTCCACCGTAGTCGAGGTGTTACGGTGTCAAATTAAACAAGTTGGGTGCTGATAAGTATCCACTGTCCGGATTGTTCAAGTCTGTTCAACACTCACTTATCCCACCCCAGATGTTTAACCCACCATTAACCTTGTTAGCATCATAGAAGTGCGGTCTGTTGTAGGTGGAATGCCAGCAGTGTGGTGGAGTGTTCTGTAACGTCTGCACAAGTCACTGTATCACCGTCGGCACTTCACAGCAGCTCAGCAACGTCTGTGCCTCGTGCCATGCCGCAGCACAACAGACTCAGTGACACTCGATCTTCCACGTTCTACGTTGTACTTTCTTCTTTCAGGGATACTGGTTGTGTCAGAACGTGCAATCACAGTGTATATCGTATAGTTTGCAAAAATCTCTATATTGCATATATTCCCACACATAATGCTGTTTCTGGGCTTGCTTATCTTCCTTTTTTACATACTTGGTCACAATTTTTAACGAAACGTGCACTTTCTGCAACGTTGAGATGTGTTTAAAAATTTGTAATTTTTTATGGCCGCATAATTTGGCTCATATTTTGATAAATTCCACATATTTAAAAAAAATTTCTCATTGCAAACCACTATCTTTCTTCTTTGCATTTTTTCAATATGCAATGTCAGTTCTGTTGGTTACATTATTGTTGTTTGACAACAATTTTTTTTGCGATTGTACTCATGCATGCATGCATTTTATGCACTTTGTTTAACTGGCTACAGGAGTAACGTTTTGTCAGTATTTTTTGCAGTGTATAGTTTATCATTCACACACATTGACACAATTTTCGCATGGGCATATTACTTGGATGTGAACTTACAGAATGGGCCGGCTGTTGTGTTGCTTGCAATAGTTCATGGTAAGGACCACACTAATTCGCAAGGTCTGCACAGTATTTTCTGCCAACTTTTTGAAATTGTGTCAAAACTCAAATTTACAGAAAATTCATGGATAGATTTTCCAAAAAAAATCATGGACCACATTTCAGCATTATACTATACAAACTAATGAAAATGCTTTGTATCTCAGTGCTTACAGAGTAACGTAACTGAAATTGGCTTTGATCTGCAGTGACTGCATGAGTGAACAGCTGCGGAGAGGCAGTAAGTAAATGTTGTTCTGTCCGACCACTGTGTGAAAGCTGGAAAAGCTTCACAAATTAGCAGAAACTTTCCGATAATGACATCTTTCGCGAAAGAATGAATTTTTCAGCAACGATGCACAATTTCATATAAAATAACTAGATTGGTTTCTATTCATGTTCACTATTCAGTGGCAGCGAAACCTAAAACAAAACTTCTCGAGTGATGAATGGTGAAGGCATGTTTTGTACATTAGCATATAAACATCTTTTACAGTCTAGTCTCTTTGTTCCATGTAAAGGAGGGCATTCGGACAATTTTGTGAATTGATTTTGTGAATGCCCTTGCAAGTGCTTGGCCATTGTAAACTCGTAGTATAATGACAAAGAATGTGGCCAGGAACAACAAAGAATGTGGTCAGGAACATGTGTCTAACTAGCAGAACATCAACTTTATGATGTCTGTGCGCTTTTAAACATTTATTTAGTTTTTAACTTAATGCGTGCTGGTATGGGTAAATCTGCATTCATATTATACACAGGGTTAAACCTCCGTGCACCACTGTCCTGTAAGTTTCTCGAGTTACTAGTAATTTATTTCAGTGCTGTAGTGTTCAGATATGAGAAATATGCATTGTTTTGTTCTGTATTAAAAAACAACAGTGTACACAATAGCAAACTCGTTTTGTCATTTATGGCCGGATTTCCAGAACAAACCACATGAGCTGGGAGAAGTTATCTGAGAAATTTTTATCAGCTTCTTCTTTCCACTCTCGATAGCTGGGTCTGTATGTAGCATCCTCGTCAGTGCAACTACACTGTGTCCCAAAAAAGCATCCCCGACATTATCGACCATAACTTGAATAAAGATAAGCAGATTTTATTAATTTTTGGCAGAAATATTTCTGACAACTGGCTATTAAATAAGTGTTTTAGTTTCTACCTCACCCATCGTCAGCTTTTGCACTACTTGGGGAAAGCAGACCAAGCATAATACGTGTTAAAATGAATGAATAAACGTCGATAAATTCCATCTATTCTAATCTGTGGGCCCAACAGCCAGTCTATTGCAAGGTTTGTCTGTCATGCAGCAGTGTGTCTACCAGACGAAGTTTAAGAATGTTTGTGAAGTCAAGAAGCAACTGGTACAGCCTGGATTGGTCTGGAGCAGAACATCATCGATACTGCTGTCCAGGGTTGATAAAAATCACGATTTTTAAAATGAAAATCAAATGCATCGATTTTTTTATTTAAATCATATTTTTTGATTTAAGTCTATTTTTTTTAATTTTTATTAAATTTTTACACCAGTCCATGCTATCTGGGATAACCAATGTGTTACCTTTATCTGTTAGTTTGTCAATGACAGTAATTGGCCTTGATTAGAGTTTCTTTTTTTAAATTACATGCGTTTTATTTTTATAGCAGCCTGGCAAAGAACTATTTACAATTTTAACCTGGTGATGCATTCTAATGTTTGTGAATATTTATGGGGCTGCAACTTGTCAGACTTTAAGGCAAATTGTAGACAATGATGAAGACCATAACATTTCTAATACCTGTAAGCTTGCTGATTGCTGAAAGTAACTATCAAAATAACATGAGCAATTAACAAGAGTTAAGGCCAAGTAATTGGCAATGTCCTCCTCCGGTGTCATGGCGATGCAGTTAATCACGCTTGGACAGCCTCGTGCATTCCCTCCATTGTCTTCTCTCCTCAACTTGGCGATATCAACTTTGGTAAATTGTAGGCTATCAGGTTAAGCTAACTTACCAGCTCAAATATAACCATATATTAATGTAGTCAACAAAATAAACTGAGTTAGCAAGCACTACAGTGCACTAAATGTGTGGTTCGGTAGTCTAACGGTAACGTGTCGGACTTGTAATCCTGAGGTAACTCAGGGGCCAGGTTTGATTCCGCACCAGAACACTGCCGGGTAACGATCTTAGGGAAGTTGTTCACATGTGCCTCTGTCACCAAGCAGTATAATTTGGTACCGGCTTCACCGCTGGGAAGGTAACGGCAGTATGGGAGAGGTCTGATAGATTTCAAACTGAAAACAGCCATCACATTTACACAAATATTTGTAGTTTTATAATCAGCGATTTAAATCGTGATTTTTAATGTTGATTTAATTCATGCTTCAAATCAATTTATATCAATGATTTAAATCACTTGATTTAAATCACATCAACCCTGATGGTGTCAATGAATGGAGAAAGAATCTCTTCAGGCAATGTTACTGCAGGCAGTTGAAAAATGGACCACTGGATGAAATGCCAGCCAAAGTGTCAGAAATGTAAACAAAATGTGTTTTGTTAATTAAGCAATCATATTGCATTGGATAAAAAGTGATATTTTGCTGGTTGTTTTCCCCAGGTAGTGCAGAACAAATGTTGGGTGAGGTTGGAAACTGAATGGTCATTTGATGGCAAGTTGTATCAGAAATATTCATACCAAAAATCATCAAAATCCGATAATTGGCTTTCAAGTTACAGTCGAAAATGTCGGGGATGCTTTTTTGGGACACAGTGTATATCAGTGAAAAGCATCAAAGCACATAGAGATTATATTGTCTGCCTGTTGCCTGTGTTCCGCTCAAGGAATTTCTCAGCAAAGTTTCAAACTGCACATGCATCTAACTTATGTCATCTGTGCATGGTCACGGTGTGTCGGTCTGTTTTGTCTTTATCAGCAATTTTACTGTTATTTTGTATGGGAATGCATTATTCAGTGCAATCAGTGGAAAGAACACCAACGTGTTAACGGACTGTGATGAAGTTTATGTACAACAACAGCAATGGAGACATGCACAGTGCAACCATTCTGACTGTATCACAACAACCTAGCAACACTATCTAAGCTGACCTCACAACAGTCTACCACAGCATGACACAGGACATCAACTGCACAATAATAGACGAGATTTTTCACAATCAGTCAAAATCAATCATTATCTCGGTCGTTGTTGAACTATGACAAACAGTGGCTGACATACACAACAACTACAGTGTTTCATAAAAAGGACCCTTTTTTCATAATTTACTCAAATGATGATCAATTTACACAAAATTTGTACCAGTCGTAGCTGAAGAAATACTAATTCAAAATACTGCAACAAAATATGGCAGTTGATTAAATATTCTTTGCTAGTCGTAATGTGTCACGGGTACAAGCTGGATAGTCTCAACTGGTGCTGTATTGTGTCAGCACTAAGCAACATGGGGACATGAAATCAGGTGTCTTGCGATAAAAAATGCAACCATTTACAAGCTCGGAGTGCTAGTGCACTGTCTTGCTCGAATGCGTAAAAGTCGAGCTATCCTCACAGACACGTAAATGACATTGCTTTGCAAGTTTTTGTAACTGTAACTGTAAAACTTCAACAATTTGTCATGAATGAACCAGATTTTTCACCACTGGAGCAGGGTAGCAACTGACAGCACCAGTTGAGACAATGCAGTTTGTACCCATGACACATTATGACGTCAGAATTACATCAGAACTAGCAAAGAATATTTAATCAACTGCCATATTTTGTTGCAATATTTTAAATTAGTATTTCTTCAGCTACAACTGGTGCAAATTTTGTGTAAATTGATCATCATTTGAGTAAATTATGAAAAAACAAAAAGGGGTCCTTTTTTATGAAACACCATGTATGCAGATGGTACACAGCTGGCACCATGTGTGCTATGCCAAACACGCATCACATGATGAAATGATTTTCAAGTCATGACAGGCAAGAGAAAGAGCCGAGTAACGTGCTGTTCCAGTCACAGTTCTGTACATTATCAGTTAACATTGCAGCAGCAGCCGGCTACGCTACAGCAACACCTAGTCGTCGTCATTCCAACTCGCCTGCACAATTGCTGCCACTTTCTTCTCATACTCTCGACGGTTTTCCCGGTACAACTGTGCTGCTTCGTTGTTTGCTGGACTGTTGGGGTTCGGGTCGTGCAGGAGAGACTAGAACAATACACATCTTTCCCATTAAAACACTGACGCTACATCACATACACACTTAACAGTAAGTAGACAGATATGTCAACCCACTGTCAACATTATGCAGCTGTCCACCTGACCCAACTTTTTGCGCTGAAAAATGGCACACGGGTTACTCACACACTGGGGAACGTTCATGCCAATTTCGTTTTTTTTGCACCTTTTGTTTTGGAGTTAGCAGCTGTATTGGAGAGATGGATGATGGGCAAGGCCCATAAGTATGCGGCCTAGAAGGATGACTGCATAATGCAGGAAGTTTTAAATATACAGTTGTTCACGGCTCTACCATAAACAACCTCAGGATACCTGCCCAGGCAAAATTAAACACTACAACAGAGACAGTTCCAATGTGCTGCAATATACAAATCATGACTGGCATTGAGGTCATCATTGAAAATTTTGATCTAAAATGTTGCCCGAGATCAAAGATCAAAGGCAACGTTTTACGAACTGAGGAGAAAAAAATTTTCAAAGATGATCGACACACCAGTCACTATTTGTTTTGTTACACCTCAAAACCTATCAATTCTGCAAATTAACAAGTAAACAATTACAAAAAAAGTTTTGGCCACTTCAATGTTGCCCGGTCAACAGTGCGCAGGCAACAGTGTGGAGGTAACGGTGCATGTTTAAAAAACGTCACCCTATGCGATTTTGACCAATCCAACTGCATGCAGGTACTTTGCATTCAGGTATAATGTTAATTTATCCTATGATGTAAGACTGCTCAAGACACAAAAATATGATTACGGAAATGTCCAAAGTAACTGCAGATGGAAAAAGATAATTAACTGACAGTGACAGAATATTTCAATGATTAGTGACCAATGCCCGCAAAACATCAAACATAAATATAGTTTCTTGGCAGGAATAATGAACTACCATGTATAAGATATACTTGCTACTAACTGAATGCATTACCTGAATAGAAGTCAAAATTGCAGATACATCATATGTGGGGCTCCACCTATTCTGCAGGATGTCCAGACATATACTTCCATCAGCATATACTGCAACATAATGCAAACAAACAAATGGCAACAAAGTCAAAAAAACAATAAATGCAGTTTAAAGTAATAAAAAGCCCATCTGTTGCAATGGTAGTCAACTGTACCTGCCTGCACTTGAAGGCCAGCATGTATAAGATATACTTGCGCTGCTTTTCAATAAGTCGCTGGTGTCTGGAATTTTTCCATCCGACTTTAAGCATGCAGTGGTCCGTCTACTGCTAAAAAAGAACGGACTCGACGTCAGCGACCCAAAGAATTTTAGACCAGTGTCTAACCTGTCTTTTCTTTCCAAAGTATTGGAGAGGATTATACAGAGAAGACTTCAGGCCTATTTAGACGACAACGCGTTGATGCCTGTAAGACAGTCAGCTTACCGTCTGTATCTCAGCACTGAAACGGCTGTCACGAAAGTGTTCGACGAGTTGCTGCAGGCCCCTGATGAAGGGGACGTATCCGCCCTCTGTCTCCTTGACCTCACAGCAGCTTTTGACACCGTGGACCACGACCTCATGTTACTGAAACTCGAGCGTCAGTTCGGCTTGCGTGGCATTGTGTTAAAG
>Ga0209671_1001525_pt1 | contig 19565 bp, 9 predicted proteins | sample WorMetHERISLAND2_2_FD_187401 | JGI IMG/M metagenome (GOLD analysis project Ga0209671, IMG submission 187401) | Marine gutless worms symbiont microbial communities from Max Planck institute for Marine Microbiology, Germany - Olavius geniculatus... | ecosystem: Host-associated > Annelida >...
CGATTGTATTTGATGAGCCACGTCGATGTCTTCCAATTCCATTTTGCACTTCAGTTGGTGAAGAATGAAGTTGTGAACCGCAACACGACATTCCGCTTCACGACCCGTCACGACCAGACCCTTGATGCGCAGGTTATTATTACGACTGTACTGTTCACTATCGTTGGCATGCAGTTCAATTTCCTGTGTGTGCTTCCGCATACTATCTAGTTCCTTTTTGATTTCTTCATTATCTTCCGATTTCACTATTGGACCACTAGGAGTAAACACTTCAGAGCCCAGCTTGTCAACACTGAACATGACTTCATTCAGCGTCGTCTCCAGTGTGTCAACTCTAGATGCGAGCGCTGTCAGTCGCTGAGCAAATTCAGTACGCAAAACTTCCATGGCCGCATCCAGGGCCTTCTTTACTATCTGTTCAAGGTCATCTGACGACAAAGGAACTTCCGACGTTGAGTCAGTTTTCTTCGGCATTTTAGGAAGCTAAATATACGAAGAATTACGTTTAGTTTCATGATAACGCTACATTTAAACACTTTTTATCACATATGCTGAATTACGACCACATGTTTACACATGCTGAATCATACCTTATGACGTCACGTTGTGGTGTCATTGTTATTAAGATATAAATGATGGGCGTTGACGTTTGTTTAGAGAATTAGAAATTGAGAATAATCATAAAATTTTCTGGTCGCAAAAGGTATCGAAAGTGCTGAAATTTATTGTAGATTATTTGTAGTAATTAGCAGTGACACTTTATCACGTTCGAAAGTATTTGAATAGTTCGCTCGCTTTTGCAGCTATCATTAGTCAGTTAGTGATGATGTCAGTGTTGGAGCACTGCTTATGGCAAAAACAGTCAGCTGCAGACAAAGCATTTTTGGATTTACTTAAAGAGTTGTTCTTGCCGCCTTTTTTGCTTGAAAGACATACTGTGAATGAACAGTATTACCAGGCATTATTGTCTGATTGATTACGACCAGCAATTCACAGCAATTGACCAGGTTTGCTGCAGAAAGGTGTCATTCTTCAAAATGGCAGTGCCCCACCGTGCAATTGGCCCATTATATGGTTAAGAAAATTCAAAAGATAAGCTGGGAACTGCTACAGCATTTGCCATACAGTCCAGATTTAACTCCAAGTAATTTTCATTTGTTTGGACCACAGAGTGAATCACTTAGAGACATTAAGTTTAAAACGATGAAGATGTTCTACAGCATTTTGTCTGGAAATTTCTACAGGTGCCAATAAAAAACTTAATGCTACGGGTTCCAGCCGACTTGCAGAACAATGGGAACATTGCAGTGAACTGCAGGGAGAATATGTTGAAAAGTAACATAACTGTCAGAAATGTGTGATTTACGGTTGTTGTATTAAGGACATAGTCTTGGAACTTATTGAACGCCCCTCGTATAGTTAATACTTACAACTATATCAGTGAAACAGACAGGTATTTTACAACATATTCATTCATAAAGCCATGATTGGACTATTTCAGGTATTAGTAGTAACAGCCAGTAGTAATAGTAGTAGTAGTAGTAGTAGTGCTGGCGATGGTTAGTGGTAGTAGAAGTTGGCTAATATTAGTGATATTAATAGTAGTGGATAGTAATAGTGGCAGACAGGTATATGCATTGAGCAACATTTTCATTTTTGTCGGCAGTTTCTGTCTCAGTTGAAAAGCCATGTGTCCAGATACCTGAACTCTGTGAAGTCAGGCCGAATTCAGAGTCTCAGTTGCTAAGCATTTTTTACGACGACATCTCGTATGCTAAACAGTAGGACTGTACTGAATAGCAGATTTTACTATTCAGCCGAATAAGAATAACGTGTTACAGTATTCGGCCGAATACGGATAGAATACGAATAGTTGACGCAAGTTCAAACAGATTGCCAAATGCCCTGGTTTCATCACAGAGTGGTGAAAAAATTTTGAAAATCAGGCATTTTGTATCCATGTTAAATGAATGATGCTGACAAAGATTACTGATTAACATTACATGACAGTGACTTATGGCAGACTTTTGATAGTGAGCAAACTAAACGGTTAAGAAAATGCCATAAAGCATCACGTGTGGGTGTTATGCTGCTGAGATAGCTGGGCGGACAGCAGCTGTCTTTGAGACTGAATTATTTGTGTTCGGTCTATTGATGGCACTACTATTCGGTCGAATACAAATACACTATTTGGCCTACTATTCGGGCCGAATAGAATACGAATAAAATATTCGGTACAACCCTACTAAACAGTCGTTTTAGTAGGAATTCTGCTACTAAATTTACGCATGTGTGTAAATTTTTTTAAAAGTCGTTAAAAATGTTCAAGCAGTCAAACAATAGTTTAAGTAGGAATTCTGCTACTATTTGCAATTTTGTAATTATTTTGTCCACCGTTACTGCTGTGTTCATGGGCTGAGTGCAACGTGCATGCATACTAAAAAGCCAGCTGCTGCCTGCCTAATCTCCACAAAAATGGTGGCGACACTTGGTGAGTACATATGGAGTAGCTTCCTAACTTAAGGGCCTGCTAACGCACTTATCCCCCAGCCTGATAGTGCAATTTACCAGCTAATGTAGTACTACGTGGAACCCACGTAGCACGGCCGCGAGAGCAGTTAGAAAGTACGTGGCTCCCACATAGCACGTCCTGAAAGGGTTAAGGAAATTTAGGGCAAAAATTGAAATTCTGAGTACTCATAATCACCCCTGTCGCAAATTTGCAGTGTCTGTCGGAAAACTGCAAATTTCTGCCCCACGGACTTTTTAACACACGACGCTGCTGAACGTCAAAGTTTAACATATTCTGTCAAAAAGTAAAAGAGCAAATATAATGTCGGGGAGAACCTGTTGGAGGTCGGTGACCCGTCGTCGCAAGGTTTCGTTGTCAATCGACAGCTGAGAGTTGCGACTCTGTAACTCAGCAACAAGACCCGACTGCTGCATGGCAAAAGACTGCAGCTCATCACGCGATGTCTGAGCCACTTGCAGCTTCTCCTCTACTGCTGCTCGACGCTGCTCCTGTTACATGAGTCTGACGGTCAGTCATACGGCTTGCCTCATTACTCCAGATATAAAAAGTTCACTATAGAGTATAGACAATCACACTGACTGTAGATTTGATTTGCTGGACATTGTCTATCAGATACTTAGTAGATTGTCTAGCTGCGTCATGCCAATTGGCTACAAGTGCAACAGGCTATGCCTAGTTACACACATAGATGTTAATACCAGTCATGTAACAGTTTCTGCATCAGTTGCCATGGTGAATATTAAGACTAACTCTCACTGACTTCTTTACTAGAGATCACAAAAATCTTTATCGACAACACGGTTGAACTACAAAGTACTAGTACCATAAGCAGTGAGGCAAGTGATAAAGCAATAATAAAAATTACATTTCCACAACAAATGCCAAAGAAACTGACAGTAACTAAAAACTACTAACATTACTGTTGAAAATTTTGAATTATTGTAGCTATTAGAATGTTGAAACTACAAAAGTGGCATGCCTTGGCACTATTTTGTATTAGTCACCATTATCACAATATTCCCATTTCATCCTCTTTAAGAAAATGTTGCATCTTATAAACTGTGTAAACCATAAAGCAACATTAATAACTGTTGTCTCTGGAAGCATATTTTCAAAGTAACTTTTGGGCAATTATACTAAAAGCCACAACTCAAATGTATAGAAAAAGACTCTCAATTCCTGGTGAGCTATTCATGCTGCCACGAAAGTCATGTGCATATCACTGAATGAAGACTGCACAATGTTAAAGCCATCTTCGTTCGATAGAAGACAGCTTACAATATCTGCAAAGTCCCCCATCTCAGCAAGGCCAGCCGTCTGTAAGCAGTAATGACATTACATTCAACTCACTTCCTCGGTGCGAATGCGCTGTTTGGCACTGGTCAGCTGGTCGTCAGTGACTAGTCGTTCATTGGCCAGGTTCAGCTTACATCTACTCAGTTCATCTTCCAACTCCAGGCGCTGTGAGTCCGCGCGCTGTAAACGCTCCTTCAACACTCGCTCCGATTCTTCCATCTCTTTATGCAACCGCTCCAACTTAAGACATACATGCACAAGATGCTGAACAGGAATGGGGAGAGAAGTGTCCCATCCCCATTGAGGAAGGGGTCATGGAAGGGTCTATGCCCCATTGGCAGAAAATTGTTTCAATTTTTATGTAAAATTGGTGTGATTTTTGATGCATTTTGGTACTGTTTCAAAAAAAATTAGCTTAAAATCGAACACTAGATGATTGTCATTTATAGTCTCCTAGGGGAGGGAGTGTCCCTCTACGGCTATGCAGTGGCAGACTGCGTTTGTTCGAGCTTAACTTCTGCCTGCTGATGTGCCAGTCACGTGATTGACATCGATAATGCTTTCAACTCCAACTACCTAAAAAACTGCTGCATGCGGCTTTTAGCTAAAAAAGATCATGAACTTCATTCAATGTCTATAACACACATGTACATAAGTTTAAGCCAGCAACATGCAACTTCTGCATGCATACGAATCACTTTTATATACTGCAACATTACGTAATATCACAGTGGAAAGAAAAGATTACGCAGACATGAAAGTTTACAAGATAGTAGAAATCCAACCTCCTTTGCCTTGACATTTTCAGCATCTCGGCATGCATCCTTTACCTTCTGACGTTCAAACTGTACAAGTTCTACAATCAACATCAACGTGACAATCATCTTTAAGATTATGGCACACAGTCAATAGTACAATGATACGAGCAGTCTACCAAAAGGCCAACTTTTTCAGCGCTGGTGTTGAGACCCCAAGCATTAACTTTGTAAATTCATATTGCAATAGGATATTTATCACCTGACGCATTTTAGGTCACAAAACAGTGTCAAAGCATGGAATTTGAAAAAAAGTCATAAAAATTATTTTTAAAAACTGAAAAACTATGAAAATCAAATAACATAATAAAATTGCCCAATATGCTTCCAGCAAAAATAGTTAAAATATATGAACACTATCATGACATTCTGCATATACTGAGATCATAAATGATAATCACGTAAATACATTTAAAAAAGTTGTGTATTATCTTTCGCAAATGTCTGCGGCATAAAACACAAGTTTTCAAGCTACAAAGCTCCGAAAATGAATGAAATGTGTTGTTTGCCTTCAAACTGAGTTTGTTTGAGTTTTACTTCTGCCTGTTGATGTGCCAGGCTCTCCTTCAGACTGAATATCTGCTCGTGCTGCAGGCGACATTTTCTCTCCAACTCATCCACCTACAAACCAAAAGTTGTCACCTCAGTTAACATACAAAATGAAATAAAAACACCTTTACTTTATGCTGTACTCAATGAATCGATTAAAACTAAACGACTATGCTAAAACTAAACACTATGTGCATTGCAATTATATAAAATTAGATGAAACATTATGGCAATAATGATTTTGCAGAACAAAGTGATCGTGTTTTAGGTAGTTTATATAAACGAGCATGGTGCAAATATAGTATGTATGAAACAAACGTATGTAAATATATAACAGAGGTGTAAAATATATACATGTATAGACATAAATGTATAAAATATATATAGGAATGAGACATCACTGGAAAACTTTCCTAGCATGAAAGTTCAATGAAGAGATGAAAATATGATCAGCAGTAGCACCTTGTTTGTCAAAGCTGCATTGTTCTCACTGGCTTCAAGAAGCGCTTTGTTAAGTCTTGCTTCAAGCACAGAACGCTCCTGCACAGAATTGTACAAATAAATACATTACTCTTAATCCTGTCCTACTTAGTTTTTTACGCGCAACAGCAGCTACTGCTGTAGCACGTCTTAGCCATCACAATTCTGTCTGTCCGTCCGTTCGTCCGTCTGTCTGTCCGTCACACGGGTGATCAGTCAAAAAAAGTGCAAGCTAGGATTATCAAATCTTCACCGTCAGCTACCTGGAAGACTCTAGTTTCAGGATCAGTAAAGCTTTTCCAAAAATTTGAAAGGGGTCATCTCAAACGAGGGTGCTAAATGAGAGGAAGGTGGGAAAAATTGGCGATTTTCAGCCGACACGGCGTTGGCAGAGCAAGATAGGTGGCGCCCTCATAAATCACTGACCACCTCATGTATTAGAAGTCTATGGCTAGAGATAACTGGACAGAGTGCAGCAGATTAAGCCAGTTCAGCCAACTTTTAGCTGCACTATAAATGTTTCCTTACTTACTTACTTATTTAGTAACACTGATATAATTTCATTATTGCATTAACCAATGGTTTCCTAGCATTCGATACCAGTGAAAAATAAACTTCGGAACACGTCAGGGAGGTGGCAAAATTTTCTGGCTCACACTGTATATCATGATGCCTCTGGGCTATGAATGAAGGATGTTGTAATATGTTTTGTAATATGATATGATACTATATGATATGAATGAATACCTCGTGTGCCCGTGCCAGCTCGGCCTTGTGAAGTTTAGTGGAATCTTTCTCCGCTTCTTTCATGAGCAGCAAAGCTCGGTCCAGTTCATTGACCTTGCTGTCAGACAATGTAAGCTCGGACTCCGCCATTGACAATCTGCATCATTTACCAACGCAAGGATACTGATGACCTTTCTATGGCAACAATACACCAAGTAATCCAACACTAGGCAGCATTGCTGCAAATATGCGGAAACATACGGGGTCGGCAATAGTATCATTAAACAGGCCGTTGCTAAGCGGCCTCTGTCTTAAACTACCGGTACAGTACTTGAGGTCACAAGTCTTCTTGCAAAATGGCGTCTCAATGATGGATTTAGCAGGGTGCATGAATATGACTGACGAACAGACCACACTGTGCTAAAGACTGTTGCAATAGCCAGTATTGCTGGTGCTTTCACTGATGCCACACGACACTAATAATAATACAGATTTGTACAGTACTATCATGCCAATATTACTACAATCCTTTTTTGTCAATCTTGTGGTATTTGGCCAGGGTGTCCTTTCTGCATAACTTCCATGCCCCTTAGAGTTTACATCATCTCAAGCAACATCACACTAACAAAACATGTCATACTTAGTCGCCATCTTATTAAACTGTTGTCTTCTCTCATCTAAAGCTTCCTGCAGTCGACAAATTCTTTCTGACGCTGACCTGTGACAACAACAAATGCTTAAAATATAGCCATAATAAACATCTACAATATCAGACTAAATCTTTGAATATTATAGAAATAACGTAATGAAATAAGGTTATATTGAATTTATAACACAACCTTTACAAGCTGCACTTACTTAACAGCTCTTCTGTGCATTCAAAACAGTAAACTTCATCAGTGCAGATATTATACAAGCATATTAAAAAACCAGAAAATAATTAACAAATAATTAGTCAAACAATAAATGTATCTACAACATCTGATCAATAAGTAATTAATAAAAATAATTAGGGAACTGGGGATAATAAATACTGTTGTGCAGATCTTTCCACAATCCAGACAACTAATCAACTGCATCAAAGAACTGAAAAACGCCCGAGTACAAATAAAAAAACTGCACAAACTGTTAATAAATTTTTAACTCACCATGTTCAATACATTGTTTTAATTTAAAATTTAAAGCAAGCTTGATTTCCCATATTGCAGAAACATCACCTGCTTGCATGTTGCATCAGTGCTTCTTGTCTGTCAACTTTGTCCAATAACTGACCAATCTGCAAACACATCAGTATCACAATATTCATTTGACACACAGGACAAAGCAATACTGTATACATGCCAGTAAACAAGTCAGTTACATTACACCATCTTCATCCTAAATGCAGTACTGTTGGTTTTAAGTTCATGCTTGGTTGTTGCAGTCACATTACTGCTTCACTTTTTTATTGTTATTTGTACTCGGTTTGGTGCATAAAATGGCGATGATTAAACTATGCAAAAATAATGCCAAAACAGCAACTTTAAATATACAATATTTGGAATGACACGAAAGAACCCTGAGCACAAACGTAGATAGATACCGTTCACAGATACACTGCATACTAACTGATTACAGAACATGCTGTGACAGACCTCAGTGCGATGTGACTTGTTGAGCTGTTGCAGTTCATGGCTCATCATGTGTTGGCGCGTCTGATACTCGGACGTCAACGCTGCACGATCAGCATTCCGGGCCACGGCCGTGTCTGCAGTCGACAGCATTAAATACCAAGTCTGGTGACAATGGGAAATCTTTGCAGTTAACTTCTCAAAAATTAATGGTTAATTAATCATTAATTTCAGTTAAAATTATCAGGATTATCAGGGATAATTTTGCAAAAATGCATGTTTTCGTTTAGTAACACTGTACAAATATTCAGCAAACACTTCTCACAAATGCACTAATACTAAAAATATAAAAACGTAAAGTCCTTCTTAAGCCTTAAAGCCCGACGCTGATCTTCATTTCCTTAGCCCTCAGCCAGACACCAGTTTTACACTGCGAAACCCGGGGGTGAGTGAGTAAAGTTTAACGTCCCACCCAACACAGTATAGGTCATTTCGGGGATGGCCTTTCCAGGCGAAATGCATACAAACGCATAATAACGGAACAGTAAGTTTAACCTTTACAGAAACACAAAACACAAAAGAACAAGCTAAACCTGAAATTGTAAGAACTCCATTATACGCGTGTATATGTAATTAACATAATGGACCAGGGAGACCAGGGACCAGGGATACGGGGCTAGTGCATCACGCAGTGTCACGCAGTGTGCCTGTTTATGTCCCAGCTTTCGCTAATACTCACTATGCCTACCAACGAAGGGATGGCCAGACTGAGTTGACCTGGGTGGTTGGTTACATACCGGGATAGTTTACCTGCCTGCACACAGTCACCCATCCAAGTACTAACTGAGCTTGGTGTTGATTAACTTCGTTGATGCAACAAACAATGTTACAAACTAAGCCAAACCACCAGCAAGCATTAATATTAAGTGTTTGTTGAATATCCAGCCTCGTAGGCAGTCTAAAATTTATGTTCTCTAGAGAAAGTGATTAATGTTGATCTGATAATTGCTATTAAATGTAAATATGACAACAGCAACCAAAACACAAAGGATGGTGTACACACCGATCGATCGGAGAACATCAGCGGGAACATTGTTGCCAGCTAGGAGCAGTCTTGTCAATGTCTTGTTGTGATCCAATGCTGCCAGCAATGCACGGCCACCAACCAGCCCGATGTTGTTCCAACGCAGGTCTACATAACAACATTACAGTAACACTAAACAATATGTTTTTCCTTTCACTATTAATACTCCTAACTTCAATTACTTCACAATACATAAATAGACATAGCGCACTGCTACAGGACACAATGACGGAGAAAAATATGTTGGACAAAGCAAGAAGAGAACAAATATGCCTACAAATGCTCCGCAACATCACAAGGAAAGATTACGTGATTTTAAAGAGACATGCAAAAGACAGAAAAAGCTGAAACAAGAGTTTGTCATAAATCTGCCATATGGCAAAAGACAAAAGAAAAGACATACTGCAGCATATTTCAAGTATTCAAACTGCACCGATAATTCTATCTTGCACACTTGTGGTAACCAGCACAAAAAAATAATAATATTTAAAATAAGTAACAGAATAATAATATAATAATAAAAAACAACAATCAGAGTTCTACAGTATGAAACATACCTAAAGTCTGAAGTGTTGAGTTTCGTTTGAGAGCATTTGCCAATTCACCAGCACCTACATGACTGATCTGATTACTGCGGAGATCCAATGTCAACAGTGTGCTATTAGCACCTACTCCATCACAGAACACTGAAAATGCATTCTCTATAAGTCCCAGATCATTCCACTCCAGTGTCACACTGTGCAAACACACATTTAGTGAAAGATAGACTCACTAGCTTCTGCAATTCTATCATCACTACTACTGTTTTCACTATCGAAGACTTTTATTCCACTTGCATACTTTTGATGGTCGAAAAAGATTTACTGAAGTCCCACTAACGTCTCCAAGTGTACTTCGAGTAAGAGTGGGATAGATTTTCAGTTCACATGTCAGAAGCAATTCCTGATACTCAATTGACACATACCATAATACCAGTGCATACAACTGCAACCTATCCCAAACACAAACTGTTTTTGAATGTTCACTTTTCAAGAATTTATCAATTAAAAAATGTAGTTGGTTATTGATACTCAAACAATTGACATAAATATGATGAAATGGTAAAAAACAAAAGATGCTATGGCAGACTGACAAGTAGTTGCTATTATTGTTTGTAAAGACCATAAAGATGAGTTAATATGGAATTTGTGAAAACTATATTTATGACAGAAACTACATTTAGTACATCTTTAGTGCTACAGTTACACAGACAAATGAAACAAAGCAGCGAAACTAATTTCTTACTATTAAGTACAAAATTGATTAGATCTTCATACCATCGTAGCTTGACATTCTGCTGTAATATTCGACCGAGTGATTCCGCTGCTGGACCTCTTATGCTGTTTCCCTGCCAGCAGAACAACACAGGGCTGTAAGCAATTTGTGTGCAAGTAGAAATCACAAAAATGTACGAACAGCACAAGACAAGCAAAAAACATTTACCTTTAGGTCTAGTCGTTTACAGCTTGTATTGCTTGCTAATCCATAAGCCAGTGCACGAACTCCTATAAAGCAATAATGCAATACAGACAAAACAAAACTACACAGAACAGTAAAGAAATATACAATTCTGTTTACTTACAAAGCACCAAAAATCTGTGAAAAAAAAATCATCAAAATTTACTCCATAGTGCCCATTTTCTCCAAGACACCATCTGCTGGTGACAGTTAAACCCAACTAAACTATCACTGTTATTTACACCAGCAGCTGTATCAAGCACTACTAAGAGCCAATGCCTTTAACACGGGCTTGTTTAAGAACATCCAGAAATGTAATATAAAGTTCAAAATACTGCTACAACAACATGACAACATTACTGATACTAGCCTATTAAATGTGTGAATAATTAAAGAAAAATGTATATCTCAACTCTAAAATAGTCACTAGGCATACCTTCATCTGGCAGTGAGCAGTCATTGAATTTTATATCAACAAATGGATTTGAAGTAGCCAACAGCTTTGCTAGCACACCGCAAGTTTTCACCGAAATAGACTGAGTTGACAAATTCAGTGAATAACTACCACCACCTGCAGCAACTTGTTGTGCCCTACAAACAGAACATCCCAACAATTTTTATTAGATAAACAACGCATCAGATATCAATGTCAACAATGATAATGTCATATAAAAGACAGAGAACAAAAGGCAATGCAGTTCGCTAAATTCAATTAACTTAATTTGATGCATGTGCACAAGCTGCTGAAACAGCTCAATCCTAATCAACAGCTTACCTCAACTTAGACAACTTACTCAGCAATTTTGCGGACGAGCGAGTCCTCCGCGTTAACGTGATGTTCTTTGCAGAGCCTCAAGTAAGCCGACTTGAAATCTTCGACGTCAATCGACATCTCAAGCGCACAGTATCATCAGTATTCAGTTATTCAGAACTGTATGTTCTCCGTAGCACGATTCCCATGATGCATAACAAACAATCGAATCGAAATATTTGAGCAAACATGTCCAAACACATCGACAGCGAAACTGCAACATGTGTGATGTGCCAGGTGGTAGAAACAACAAACTCAGCCAAAATTCCAAAACTTTGACTGCAAGTCGGTGTTATCTTCCTATATGAGATTTATAAACTGTTAATTTGTGTTGGACTGCATCAATCAAAATCAAAAAGTCGAATTGTTTACAATCGATACCACTGACAACAACCATAGAATATTAATAAGTCATTCACAAAATAAGTAATAGAAAAAGCTAAGCAAGCAAATCTAGCAACACCCGAGCCATGCTCGGTTATAACATATATTTTAAAACATTTTCGTGTAAACTAATATTTAGTTGTTATAACCGCCAATTAGTAGTCACTACAGGCTTCTCGTAGCAAACACATTTTATGTGTTTAAAGGTTAATGGTTGTGCATATTTCTTTGTGGAAAAGAAAACCTGTTGCAGAGAGATCTACAGAGCGTCAGCTGCCATATAAGATGACACAGTGCACAATACAGGCGGACTTCCATCACGATAATATGTTATGTTAGCTGGTCGACCATGTCACAATGATGTACCTTATCAAAGAATAATACGTAATTATCATTAACTCTCCATCATTTCCCTTCTGTTCAGCCACCAGCGACGATCTTAACTGACCACAAGCTTGTACATGATATATACAGACAGTGGCGCATAAAAACCACAACATACATGCTTCATGTAGATCGAGTAATTAGACAGTTTTGGAAATGATTAGTTACAATCACTTCACGTCGAATAACTTGAAACGAGCATTCAACATTACCACTTCGTTACTGCAGCGACTGAGGTTCCAAAATTGTCCGGTTGCTACAGCTATGTAAAGCACGCATGAAACATTTCTAGATGCCACTGGGTAGTTTAAGTTCTCATCAACGTAGGCCTACTCACAGCCTGCTGTACCACAATCAAACCACCTTATGATTGGAAGACTGAGCACTGGATGCAACTGGCAAGCACAGCTGCCATTTAGCTTTTGACAAAAATTGGAACTACCTCCAAGAAATTGGTTATCACGCAAATTCTATTTGGTTGTAGCACACAAACGAGAATCACTTTAATGATGAAGAGAATGAGACAAAACACACTTCTGTATTATCGCAATGTTAAAAACAGCATATTTGCTAGCATTAGCACAGTTAATGCAACAGCAAACACCATGATCATGATAATTACCAGTAATGTGAGCATGCTGAATAGAATAAAATTAAAGAGCAGCAACGTATTACAACGCACGCATGTAATTAACCACGGCTTGTTTCAAAACAATGCAAAATAACAAGAGCCGAGATGAGCATTGAAAACTCAGCATTACACAAAAAAGTACATCCCTAAAACACTCGCAAACAACAGCACAAAATGTCGAAAATACACAATATTTGTGTAAGTTTGCACTAACTACACTACCAGATAATAATGCCACATAATGGTATCGTACAAAACATGATGTCTTAATGTAAAAAAGTGAAAACGTCATCGGCCATCATACCATAGACGTAACATTCAGGAGGGAATACTCTACTTTCTGCAGTGAGGTATCTATAACCCCACTTCAGGTGTATGACAGAAAAATAGTAGTGATGGGGTCAGCCATTTCCTGTGTGGTTAAACACCCGAGCCTCTTGACAAATACCCTGGGAAGAAAATTTGGCATAACCACTTTTTTGGAAAAGTTACATGCAAGCATCATATTACTGAAGATCAATGACGAACAACTATGCTACAGCTGTCAAAGAACTAACTGTCAACTGCATTATAAGGAAATGAAAAAAAAACATCAAAAAAGCAGTTGACTAACATCCACACAATTAACGGCTAAAAAGCTTGCAACACGTCAGAACAATATTTGAGTTATTCAGCTTGAACTCTCAACAACAGCAATTACAATCACTCATATCAATACGTGTTAATTTTTGTTAATTTCAATGATTGTAGTCAAAAATTTCTCATAAACACGCATGCATTAGCAACAGTGAATAGCTGTGTCCGCATCATCTGCACCAAAAACTGTTCACAACACATCATTAATCACTGGTAAATAGACTTTGGTTTACAACGTACAACTTCATGTACTTCTGCACTTGAACTGTCTAAAGTATATAACGTCAGTAACAACATGAGGCAAAAGTACACAAGATACTGCGACCAAAGCTTGGCTAATGGATGTAAAAGTTTAATATATACGAAGTAAGACATACACATAACATCGGCATCAGGTGACAATTCGTGGACAAGAAGAATAAGATATAAACCGCATTTGTATAGGGCCATAATATCAGTAAAATCCAAGGCTGATGTGATAGCATGAATCACAAGTCAAGACAAACTACAAACTAATGTATGCACTTAGTCCCCAGAACCATTCGCTAAAGCAGTAACGGCTGGTTTGAAGCCTTAACGGCTGGCTTAACAGTTCAAACCACTAAGCCGTTAAGCCAGCAGCGGTCCAAACCGCTAAGCCTTAGCGGCTGGCTTAGCGGTCTAGACCGCTAAGTCGTCTGTCACTGGTAGTAATTTTTGAGGCCCAAAAGCAACAACTTTTATGTGATTCGTAATGGCATACGATAAACTACCGTTTCCCATGAAGTCCATTGGTAAATCCTATAGTACACTGTAGAATTAATATTTGCTCGCTGACTGATACTATTGGCACTGTGACGGCTGATGAGGACATGCTCAGATGCGCTGGCGAATCTACTTGCAGCAGTGTAAGCACAACACATTGTTTGATTTTTTCTCTAAACCGCTAAAACTGCGGCAGCATCGTGAAACCTTAGCGGTCTGGGACTGCTAACTTAATGGTTGATTGCGGTCCAAGACCTTAACGGTGGCAGCGGCGCTAAACGGCAGTGGTCCCAGGGACTATACACATTGCAATACAGATATTGCTAATTACTGAACGCATTAACAAGTGACAGACACAAATAACAACTGCATATCTGTCAGTGTGTCACAATATCACAATGACCTCTGACCGATTAGTCTCAGTTAAAGGTGCTGACTGTTAACTGGGCTGGGCCCAATAGCCCTGTTGTCAGCAAGGCATGAGCACACCTTGCTGTTTATGCACCACTCCACACTCTGCACCGGTATCAACTACATAGCTATCGACATATAACAACGATAATGACCATAATATCAATGACGTTAAGAAATAGACAAATGTGTATTTTGGTACATCAACACACAACAAGCTAACACACTAATGTTCTAAACTTTTCTGATCTGATAAGTACTACGTTTAGCACTGCATAGAAAGAAATACTGAACCGGGTAAATGTTGCAAGTATATTCCTATATAATGTTCAGCAAATACAGAAAAAAAACTCAGTCAGATATGTTCACCAGCAGTCAGGAATGATTCACATAACGATTATTCTGTCATCTGCATGTATTATAAATGCTGTGCTATGTTCAAAACACAGAAAAGTAACAAATGCTAACGCTATTAAACACCAGCAAAGTATGTGAATCACACCACACAGTATGATGAAAAGTACAAGAAAAAGTATAATTTTCAATGTTGACATTTTAGGGTTCTAATGAGCAGAACCCAAGAGCACAAATCGGGTATTATAAATTCACAATGTTTTTCTGCAGAATGGCAACTCTGCTTTGTCACAAAGTAATCACTTCACAAATAACCAATAATTTAGCAAACATGATAAAAAAAACTACACAAGAAACTGCAGAATTAAAAAGTAGCTTATGTTCGTTGTCAGCCACCACAAACTGCTGCACTTCTTTTATGAATCTTATACAGAGATTTGCAAAGACTTACGGTAAATACTAGCATCAAACAAATACAAACAAACATAAATAATGTAATCTGAGAAGTTATGCTGCGTTCTTGTAATTTTGCAAAAAAAACATTTAATGTCAAGATAAAAATCAAATTCCATGATACGGGACATAATGGATCACAATGTATAAAAGAAATTTGAGCTAATGCTCACGAGACACGCGAAAGCCTATAGCAGTTCCTGTTTGCAAACTGTCAGTCTATTTCCAGCCATTTCATCACAGTTCATTCTTGGAGTGTGCGCTGCATCCAAAGATCGCAAAAATCAATAAAAATCTCTTATTTTGGAAGTTCAGGGTCTTTCAGAGTCATTGATGTTGATACAACTGAAAAGCTCGTCACAAGTGCTTGTTGTGATAGGCAGCATGCCCATGCCTATGTGCAACCATTTTCACGAAAGACTAGCCAACAACGGTAAAATAACTTCTATGGAAGTACCGCTCTTTGATGCCCTCGTGCACAGGTTTCCTTGAACCTAGAAAATCGAGAGCTGGACTGGCGAAATCCACATTCAATGCTGAAAATTTTTGTTTGCAGCTTGTTCATGTCTATCTCAATGGGTAGTGCAGTTTGTTCTTGAAATGTGTGTAGCAGCCAGAAATCGCCAAAAAAATCCATAAAACCCATTTTAACGTTCAAGGTCATCCAAGGTCACTGAATTCGGTGGCGATCGAAAGCCAGTGTATGACATCCTATTAGTGATTAATAGTAACCTAGGCCCTATCTCGCACCGTTATTGTGATACCCACCCCCCTCTTGACTGTTTAGGTGATTTCGGCTCATCTGATAAACTCTGCAAACCAGTCTGGCCAATGTCATTTTTGCAAACTATGAGGTCCAAAAAGGAGGTCCCACTAAATGCTGTGCATTCTTGTCCCATGTACCTTAAAGAAATGCCAGTCTCAAATTAGTGCGAGACTTAAAGACGGAATTATATAAATAAGATTTCACAGGCCTTGAGGCCCTTGAAGCAAAATTTTTCGTCACTCTCTGTGCAAAACTGTTACAGAATACTGTGAAAACTCTGGTGTCTGCTACGAAGCCAAAACTGAGGTAAACTTTTTCCCCATGTGCAGTGACCAGTACAATAACATTAGAATACTAACAGTTAACTGACTTCACAGCAGGAATGGTCCGCAGCAAATCACTATAGCCATCATTTACTTTTGAAATTTACTCTCAAGAAACTTTTGCCGCTGTTCTCTTAAAATATTTCATATGACAAGTCTCAGAAATTTCGCGAATAGTACTGTACTGCCGAATTTAGCAGCACAGTGGAAATATGTAACAAATTCTATCAAATTTGGCACAATCTAGCACACACAGCATCACATAAAATTTTTTGTCATTGCCTGTGCTGTGTCTTGAACAGGTTTCCTCTTCTCATCACTGCTTACTGGCTGCTTCTTCTGCAAGTATGTGACATAGAAGAAATACGTAAACAGACAAAAATAGCTCAGATACATCAGTGAGCCATATTTCATGTTCTCGAATGACTGCTGGCAATAGCGACCACCCTGCATCTTCACGCGGTAAGTCGAGACGTTGATGATGAGACCCATTATCATCTGGCTGATCTGGATGCTCGTGATAAACTTGTTGACCCAGCGTGCGACGTGGAACCGCATTGCGCGTGCTGCGTAGTAAGTGTACATGAAGGAATGAACGGTGTAGTTCATTACCATGAACCAGCGACCGGGACTTGTGTGATCCGTGTAGCTGTACCAGACGTAGATCATGACACTGATGTGGTGATACCAGTGCAGAAAGATCAGCGGCTGTTTGCGTAGCACTATGAATACTGTATCTCCAAGTTCATACACCTTCGATATCACAAACATGTACGACCAGAACGCTGTTGGTCCGTAGAAGTACGACGGGCTGCACAGACCACAACACACAACAAGTCAACGATGGCATAGGCACAATAACTTATGTAACAGAATAACACTGGTAACGTAAACTAAGCCAACGGTAGTTAAAAATTTTACTGAAACGCAAAAGCTACATAATAATCTCAACAGAAACAAAACTGTAATAGTGGACTGTTGATGAATTCTCTATCTGCAATTGCAGGGGATCAACCGCATAATCTCCCTTTCCTCTACGGGATCAGGAAACCCATCTAACAACCTGCCATACAAAATCTAAATCCAACAAACAGCAAGTGCATGAGTTTGATAGATGACAGACCGGGTGGTCTAAAACACGACAGGCCGACGGGCCAGATGATGGGCTGCTAGATGTGGACCGGTGATTGACAACCTGCTGAGGTGATGTAACTGGGCCATGTGCACTGTGTGCAGTGTTACCAACCTTCACCCATTCCATCCCCGCACTTTGCTATTTATTAAATAGTATCAAATAGACAGTATTAAATAAACATTTTAAACACAGAAAGTGTGGAATGGGCCAATCATCTAGCTATCACCATAACCCATCATCAGCCTGCCGTCTTTTACCAGGTAACCAGCTGAAGTTGTCTAGCCAGCAGGCCCACAGAGAGGCACAGCGAGGCCTGGGTAAACATTCTCACAGGGCCAAACTTTCTCGCGGGGCCCCTCTGGGGAAAATTTTTTTTTTGATTTTTTTTTAAATTGTGAATTCTGGTGTACTTCATATTTCTGAGTGGCAGCGGGGCCCCAAACGTCACGGAGCCTGGAGTAGCCTAACCCCCTACCCCACCCTCTTAACGGACCTGCTTGCCAGTCGGCCTATCGTGCTTTAGACCAAACCTGACAAGACAGACAGATGACAGACAACGCTATAGAAAAATGTGTATAGCAATAGGCAGAATCGCTTGCTAGAGCGAGTCTGCTTAATGTGACAGTTGATAACTGAGAAGATGGACTAAATGTGTCACCTGCATACAGACTCTTCGAAGCCGTGCCACCTGAGAATATGCACTAGCTCGGGGATGGTCCTGACAGCACCAGCAATGCTGAAGACGGCCAGCATGCCGCTCCATGCGGCCAGCGGCAGCCGCAGCTCGAACCGCGGCCGTCTCGCCATATAGCGTTGAACGGCGAATATCAGCACCACGTACACCGTGGCGTAGTGGAACGAGATGGTCCAGTTTCGAAGCATCCACGAGTAGAACTCGTCGTAGTCGAAAGACTGCTCGAACGAGAACATCTCAGCGCTGAACGCCGGCACTGAGACGTTGTCAGGCAGCATTGACGGCAGTGGCAACGGCAGCGCCATCTTCGCTACCCGCTGCAGCCACTCCCAAAATTCACAGTTTCCCCCAACAGAATTTTTACTCAAGAGAAACCTTCATCCACGAAAGAAAAATCTCAACAACAGATCTAGACCACCAGCGAAGACCCACCTCCGTGACCACGCCACCCGGCTCACACGACAGCGGCGATATAACCAGCCTGCTGAGGCATACCCAAGTTAAACTAAAACGAGGTGTGCTAATTTTGTTCTGTTCAATACAAAATCGCAACGTATCGATATCTAGAAATACTATTAGCAGCCAATCATCTACCAGTCCATTATCTACAGAATCCAGAATGAAGACTATCATTCTAAAACGCCGTTCTTTTGCAAAGGCTGTCTTGCCTTGCTATTCACCGCAAAATTTCTTAATAAATAATTCCAGGCAGTAAAAGCTGGCGCCCCAATTCTAGTACACGACTGTAAACTGTAAAACGGCAGCCTACCAGCCTACTGGTAGTACTGGCTTATATTTAGTTCAGCGGGAGCGGCGTGAATCAAAACAATAGGCCATGGTCGTATGCCAGTAACACAACTAACGGTAGACAAACTTAAGGAGACAAAATTCAGACCACTGCTTTTACTTGTAACCCATGCACTAACACTGATTAATGTTAATGTCACTCACAATAATTATATTAAGTATAAAAATAAACACCGTACACAGAATGTGTCGGTACATTTTTGGGGAAACCAGTGTTTTAATTAAGTTTAGGCCTAGTGGAGTCATGCCCATGGGGCCTAGCTTGGCCTCCCAAATATTTAAAAATATTTTTGTATAAAAATATTTTGCCCAGGCCACAGATTCTGGAATATGGTATATACAGGGTGGGCCAAAAAATGGCACAGTTTTTTGTATACCTCATAACTTCACCAAATATTAACCGATTTTCAAAATTCTTTCACTGTCAGAATCAGGAGACAAT
>Ga0209671_1001528_pt1 | contig 19551 bp, 5 predicted proteins | sample WorMetHERISLAND2_2_FD_187401 | JGI IMG/M metagenome (GOLD analysis project Ga0209671, IMG submission 187401) | Marine gutless worms symbiont microbial communities from Max Planck institute for Marine Microbiology, Germany - Olavius geniculatus... | ecosystem: Host-associated > Annelida >...
TTAGTGCTGTGACTATAGACTATAAGGAAGTTGTTCAATTGATGTTTTTATTATTATCGTAGTTAGAATCATTATGAGAATGATTGTGTCTTGGTTCAGTAACTGGAAGTAATGTCTAGTCTATGGAAAATATCACTCGAGCATTTTATATCTTGAAACTGAGCCTAATGTACAGGAGTAATTATGAAAAAATTAGTTAGTTATAAGATCAGAATTACATTGCATTGATGATGGTTTTGATGGTTCTGGAGGTGTTTGTAGTATTGCTTTAGGGTTTATTTTTTTTATTTGTTGCTGTTTTTGCTAACTTTATGCTGAATAAAGATATAAGATACTAACTTAGTTATATTGATAGAGACCAGATTTGGTTTGCTGTTATTCTTTGTTATTGATTTATCTAATTTCAAATGGCATCTTTATTGTGTTATGTTACTACATTGGTGACTGAATTAACATCAAGTCAGTGAATGTGACTATACTAAGAGTGTTGTCACTGTTGTGCAGTAATTATTAAGTTGAAGGGTTTTGTTCAGGATTGTATTTGATTTGCTACTGTGCTGTGTAACTGATTATTGTCTGTTGTTTGTTTTCCTTCATGAAGGTCAAATTGAAACACTTGAAACGTTTACAGAACTGAGAACTTTAAAGTTGAGCCAGAACAACATCCATTATACTGGCGAATTGGAATCATGCTTTCACCTATGGTATCTGGATCTGTCTAACAACACGGTAAGCTTGGCTAGTTTCTTTTCAAAATGCATATTTGTCATGATGCATTTCCATGCGTGCAAGGGCTGATTGCAGTTAACTTCTTGGCTATAATTTGCCTGTTTTTTTTGTATTAGTGACCAGTTATGTGAAATGTTGGCAGTTTGTGTACATTTATGTTTTACGTGAAAAACAACACAGTTATAAAACTGAGATTAGTATTCACTCAGTTATTTTGTCTTTGTTAGCTATTAAAACTTACTGTTGCCAGCACTGCGTATTTGTTGTGTTTTTCTTATGGTAGATTGATAGCATCTCTGGTCTAAAGCCATTCCTGGCTCTTGGTAAACTGGACCTGTCTGGCAACCTCTTAGAATGGTCTGAGTTGAATCACATACGCCACATGGCCATACTGGACCTGACACTGTGTGGCAATCTAAAGCTTGAGTCACAGTCATGGTGTAAGTACAACATTTGTATGTTAAAGGTTAAAAAGTTAAAGGTCTTAATGGGAAGCCCATCTCAGAGCTACAAAGCGTCACCTGCCATACGGGATCACACAGTGTTATCTGCCACCCAACACAGGTGAACGCACTTTGCCTTAATCCCAGCAAGATAAGCTGGTACTCGATTTACCTACCCTGGAGGGATGGAAGGCTGAGTTGACCTAGGCGGCTGGTTACATATCGAGATGTTTTACTTGTCCGCAGGCAGTTACCCATCAAAGTACTAACCCAGCCCGGTGAAGAGTAACTTTGTTGATTGGATGATCGGATGAAATGCCTTACTGCCATGCCAAGCTACCAACCTATTGCATCTAATAGAAACCATTTACATTTCTTAGCAGCAGTATGACGGATGACGTATATTAAAAAGGTGGCATTGAGGCTAAATTACTGCACCAGACCATTGAACTATTGCAGTCTTTCCAGCTACATACATACATATATTCGTTTGATGTTCACAATACAAACTATAAAAGTTAAAAAAATTATCACCTATAACAATAAAACAAGTATTGTGATCTACATATGGCAAAGAACGACTAGCGCTATGCACATCAGTTCCCGTTCATTTTATAGTAGTCTGCAAGTAGTGCATAGAGTTAATACGAATATTTGTATAGCGCACAAACAAGAATGTCTTTATCATTTAGGATGTTGGTTTTTATTGTTGTGCATTGAGACTGCAGGGTTTGAGGAATTTCGTCTGACCTCTATTAATTTTTGAAATGACAAACTATAATGTGCCACGTAAGACTTTAAACTCTACTCACTCACTTCTGGCCTATATGTTTTATCAGTAGTTCTGTGTGACCATAGCTACCAGGTCATGCTGTATTGCATGTTTTGCAATAACTCAGCAGTGACATTGCATTTTATATACATTATGCGCAGTATTGCCAGACTAATTTTTGTATATGGTTCTGATTATTAAACATTTAATACTGTAAGATGGACCATGGTTGTGCTATTGCAGACCGAGTTCATGTTGTTGACTGTCTTCCACACGTCTGGATGCTTGATGGCAGAATTATAACTTGTGAGTAATGCTTTCAGTAATTCTATAGCCATTTATTTTCGACTTTTGTCCTCAGTCCATTGTGCAGTCTGATGAGTGCATTTCCGTGGCGTTGGCAGTTTTTTTTCTTTAAATAGATTGTTTGGCTGTAAAACTACTGATTGATTATGTTCCAGATAGTTTGTGCCAGTAATTCACTAGCAAATTTCTATTTCTAGTGAAACTAACTGATGCAGTTCGTGTGAACTAACTGTAGCTACAGAACGACTGAAAGTGGAACAGTTCTTTGATGACTCAGCTCTGACAAAGCGTCCAATTGTAAGCATTGTGATTACAGTTTTAAGTTTTTTTTATTTATTCATATAAGTCAAACATGCACCCGTGCACAGTTTAACTAACGCATTAAAACTTATTTTTAACGTTATGCACTATATAAATTCATGTTTCGTTTACTTATTTACTTGCTTTACTTACACCCCAGGCTGCTTCAGCCAGTTTTGTTACTGATTTTCACTTTTCGTTTATTCTTGACAGAAGCATAGTGTGTTTACTTGTCCATGGCATTCTCTATTAGTTGTCATTTTATGCAGTTTGTGAACTGCTATATGGATTATTATATAACCCGTGATTCCTCATGAATGAGTATCATACCACTGTACCACTACACTGCAAGAACTGTTTGTTTGTGGTTGTACAACGTGCCGTTGATAAATTCTACAAGTATTCTACATGCTGTACCAGCTTAGCTGATTTTTGTCTAAAATCACCTGAGTGTCCATGCGTCCGTCCGTGCGTTCGTGCGTCCAACTTTTCTTCAGCTATCTTCCTTCCACTTTCTCATTTCCTTCTCCTTCTCTTTCCCTTTTGCTTTTTCTTCTTTCCCTTTTCATTCCCCTTCCTTTTCTCCTTCCCTTTGCCCTTCCCCTTTTCCTTTCCCCATCTTTCTTTCCCTTTTTCTTTCCCTTCTCCATCCCCTTTTCCTTCCCCTTCCATTTTTCCTGCCCCTTCCTTTTCCTTTCCTCCTGTTTTCCCCTTTCTCTTCCGCTTCCCCTTCTTTTTACCTTTTGCTTTTCCATCCATTTACCTTTCCTTCCCCCTTGCCTTTCCCTTTTCCTTTCTTTTCCCATTTCTTTTTTCTTTCCCCTATCCTTTCCCCTTTACTTTCCCCTTCTCCTTTTTCTTTTCCTTACCCTTTTCTTTCCCCCTTTTCCCCTTCCCCTTTTCATTTCCCTTCTCCTTCCCTTTACCTTCCATTCTTTTTCTCCTTGCTCTTTCCCTTCCTTTTACCCTTCCACTTTCCCTTTCCCTTCCCTTCCCTCTGCCTTCTTTTTTTACTTTATTTTTTTTTATTTTTCTTTCCGTGTCCACGTCTGTGCGTCCAATATTTGCGGCGCCATATCTCCGTAACAGCATGGTCACTATGGACCACCCATAGGAAGTTGACACTCGGGAGTCGAATGGTCACGTGACCGATGACGTCACGTGACCCCAAAAGGTCAAGGTCGTGACCCCATTATCTTTGAGGCAGTTAGTTACAATGCACTGCAATTTAAATTCTCCAAGTACTGTCTCCAGCAGCCATTTGAACTGTTAGTTTGCCATTAGGAATTCTTAACTGATGTCAGCTATAATTTCAAGCAAACTTACACGTTACAAACATTTTAAAAATTATTCGTCATTGTGTTTGTGTATTGTGTAGCGACATCGTTTATCAAAAGTTATGTTCATTACGAGTGATATGCTTATGAGACAGACACACGGAACATTTGGTGCAGCGGTAGGAAGATTTTGTTTATATTGTTATACCTGTACTTTAAACAGTGTTTGAGAAATTAACTAGGAAATTAAGTGAGTAATAACAAAATGTGTAAAACATGAGAATGCATAAACATTATCTGGTCAGTTCAGAGTAACTAAGTGAAGACATAGGCCTAATTATAAGTAATATGTGCATTTTGATTAGTAATTTTTACTGATCAGTTTTAGACAGACTTTTGGATCATCTTTTAGTTTTATGTAGTCGTTAAATTCCTTTTGTGTGTTTTATAAAAAATTAGTCCATTTATTGTAGCATGTATTTCTGTGGTAAACTAAGCTTTCTGTTGGAGAATCTGTTGACATTTAACATCGTATTGTGTTTTTTTGTATTTTGCTGCATCATTTAGCTGTTCAGTTGCTGCTCCAATTTTTAGAGACTACACTTTTGGTCTATTCTCTGATCTTTCATGTCAGTGCAGTTGTCTGTTCTCTGCATGTTACATATCAGCTGTCAGCATTCTGTGTTTGCAGTATTTCACATTTGTCTAGCATATGAAAAAGATGTTTGCATGAAAGAAAAATAATCTGGAACTTGAAAGCACTAGGCTTTGCTACCTCTGATATTCACATTTTGTTTTTATTTTATAATTTTACTACTTTTTAAAGTTTATTTAGCCATTCCATTATGTACAATTGAACTGTGTTAAAGTTTTGATAATAGAGTTGCAATTTTGATCAGTGCACACATTTTTACGTTATTATTGGTTATGAATTATTCCTTGCGGGATCCAAGGGATCCACAGCTTAAAGGAGAGAGAGAAAATTATTCTCAGTGGTGTTCGTGTGTGTCCATCTCTCTATATTTATTTTTCTATGTTAGATCAATAAAGTTCATGATGTGTTTTTGGCGTTGGTGTTTTTGTGTGTATGTTTAGACACATGATCTGCTGAAGAAGTTTCCTCTTCATCTACGCAACAATGAAGGTTTATGTTGAAACAACTGTTAATGCTTAATTTCTGCTAGTTTTATTGGTAGAAGTCAGACTAATTTTATTAACACAAGCTACACAGAACTGCATGTGATACTGTTGTCTGTTGTTTGACACAGAACTTGATACAAGAAGACTTGCTTATCTGAGTGAGAGTGTACAAGAAGAAGTAAAGCTGGAGTCTCGCTACAAGAAAGTGTGAGTTATTGTGCGTGGGTGTGTAAATTTTTACTTCCGCCAAGGAGGTAATGTTTTTGCCGGTTTTTGTTTGTTTGTTTGTTTGTCTGTGAGTCAGCAAGATAACTCGAAAATTTATGAACGGATCTTTCTGAAATTTTGAGGGTATGTCGGGCATGGCATAAACTACAAGTGGTTCAATTTTGGGCGTGATCCGGCAGGAATCCTGGATTCTGGATCACTTTGAAATTTTCGTTACCATTGCATTAAAGGGGCATAAGGGAACCACTGCAGAACCGAAGATGGTGACGCCACCTGGCGAATAACATTGCCTTGGCGGAGGTACCTGCGGGCTATGACTGCTTTCTAGTTGTATATATAAAGTGCTAACCTCATTTTGTCTCTGATAATTTATGAATACAGTACACTAGGTTTTGCTCAGTATGCTGTATAAGATGGTATAAACGCATACATTTCACAGTGAGCAATGTTCGTGCATTGAGCTCAAATTGATGTCGTAATCGATGTTGTACCATTACTAGTGATGTTAGCTCTTGTTCTTGTCATCGACGACTTCTTAAGGACCAATGTGAGTCTCTATTCGTCGCAGTAAAGTCGCGGTTACTTCGCATTTAAGTTATCAGTAACATCAGTGTGTCTGACGTGGTTTGCTGCATTTACATACTACTGATCATAATGCTGTCAACTGGCTGATAACATTAATCAAATGACGCACTAGATTTCGACGTCATTTCATTTTTAAGACATCCATCAAGTGCTGAAAAGGGAGGAATGTTAATGCTGCTGTAGGCTTTTGTAGTGATGCAAATAAATTTTTTGGCTATGGATATGAATCAGCCACAGATAATCTTTCTTCTAAATTCTTGTTCAAAGCCTCCCTGTTCAAAGCAGCTTAGAAATTCCGTGAAAAATTGTTGGTGACTTTTTATGTAATGTTGCTCACAGCAAAACAGAAAATAGAACGCTGAAAAAACATTGTTTCTTGCTCCTTGTGGGTAAAAATACAGATGGACTCCCTAGTTAAAACGTGTTGATGAAACTAATGGTAAAGCTGTAAATTAAAAAAGCAAAATGATGAGTGTGAAGTTGAAACTGTATCAAAAAACAAGAGATAAAGTGATAGAACTCAGTGTGTGAATGTATGAAGGGGAGTGTTGAGACGTCATTGGTTGTATTGCATGCAGGCCATTTATATTCGTGGCTGAAAATCCGTGTTTCATCAGCGAACTGCTGCAGCTGCGTTCAACAGATCGACTTGCGTTCAATGTCATTATTCTTCTGCTGCTGGTAACATTATTACACTCTTATTTTGCTTCGTCACTGTAGAAAGTCAACGTTTTATGTTGTTACCAGTGTAATTTTTTTATTATAACTTCTGTACAAGTTGTTGCAGATGCAGGCCTATTGCTATCTTAGTCACTGCTGGTGTTTACATTTAAGCGATGTTATTATTTCATTCTTCCACTAAAACTGAGCTTGATAGAGTATGGCATTATCAGAATAAATTATAGCTTGTTAAATTATTGTTACAAGTTGACATTTCATGGAAGCATATGGTTTATGCAACAGTCAGCGCACCAACACAGGGCTTGAACAAATGCCAGCTTCTTGTCTGTTGTCTACATTCTTTAAAATGTTATTGAAATGACATGCACCACATTAATGTTTTCTATTTTACTATAATGTGCGGAAAGTTTGTCTGTCTGGCTGTTTGTCTGTTTGTCATATCCCTCTGGCGCCTTCTGTGTTTTGAGTCCTCAGGTCTCAGGTACATGTGCCCCCACCTTGCCCTGCACTTTCCCCCTACAGCAGCCTGTTGAGGGTTGAGTTGCTGGGTAACGAAATTATGAAATGGACCCGCCCATTGGTGGAAACTTTGCTAATGTTGATAATGCTGTACTTGTGGAATTAGTTTTTACATTTGGATTTGGTGTTTATCCAGTTTGTGGTTTGTGTACTGTGTAGGGATCTCTGCAGTTTCACATTCCTGCAACACTCATATGTGACTTTGTCGCTCGTGCTAAACTTGGTGAACTTAGGTGTGATTTCCTGGTTTTTAATAGTTAATTATTAGTACAAGTCGGTAGCACTTGGAGCAAATGTTGTTCAGGACCACAGAAACAAACTACTACTGCTCAAAGTACTTCAACTACATGCTGGGCAAGAATCGGTTAATATCCATCAAAGCTACGCAAAGTTTTTTGGGAGACAGTGCAGAAAACGTTGTCGCCTTTAAACGTTAAGTTAGTATGCCTGCCAGCCACAACTGAAACTCCACTACTTATTTTTGTGAACTTTGTTGTACTGCATATGTTGCACTATGAATCGAAGCAAGTTGGGCTTGGGTGACAGACGATGTGTCATGTTGCATGCTTTATAGGCTTCTATGACTTCTGAGTAGGCCTACTACGAGGGGCAGGCAAAAAGTTTTGAGCCTTGATATATTAGACCAAAATTTTTGTTATTGTTTATACATCAATAAAACACATTTTTTGTGTACTCGTGTGGGTGTGTTAGAAATGTGACATCACTGTAATTTATGACGTCATAGAGCTTTAAACCAAAACGATTTGGAGTGCTAGCGCAAAGAGCAGAAAATCAGGGTTGCTGTTTCATAACAATTTTCCAGTCTGTAGTTGGATTTACCAAAGCAGAGCCTCGTGGCATCTGATTTTGTGAAAGCCCTAACAAATACGTTTGTTAATTTTTTATTTGCATATCAGAATATGTGAGAGCCGAAAATTCGTGTTAGTCACAAATGAGAGCATTTGAGTCAATAAAGACTTCATGCAAATACGTCAGGCGGTCAAAAAGTTTCGAATGTCAATATATTACACAAAAACTTTTTATTGTCTATACATCAGTAAAATGTATTTTTTTTGCTTATTCATGTGAGCAGCTTGTGGAAGTTATGTTATTGTAATTTACGACGTCATAGAGCATTAAACTGAAGCAATTTGGAGCATTAACGGAAGCAGCATTTGAATCAGGCTGATTGTTGCATAAAACTTTCTCAGTCTGTAGCTGGATTTGCCAAACTGGGGCTTCGTGGCATCCGATTTTGTGAAAGCCTTGACAAATACGTTTATGAATTTTTTATTTGTATTTGTGAATATACGATAGCCTAATCTGTGGTAGCTGCAAATTAGGGCATTTCAGCCGATTACGTTGTTGTGTCAGTATTTGATGGTATCAGAAAAATTTAACAGTTTATTATATCAGTTGTATTGATGAAAGATTATTCACGATATCCAATCTGTTGCATAGGGTCCTTGATGGGCAAAGGGCTGGGAGCAAGCCCCATGCACCCTTCCCCAAATTTGGCACTGCAGTTTAGTCCTACGTCTACTGTTACCCAGGCTGCTATTTATGACTATATCTTTGTACACCAAGACCATTCTGCAAAAAGTAATGAACAAACCCCCAGTGACTATTATCTGTTTTGAAATTTAAAATCTGATCATTGTGGTAGCTGCTATGCACAACGATGAATGACTTGAGACGTTTTTGTTGAGGCTTCAAATCGTTTCCATGTAATGCCCTGTGACGTCATAAATTACAGTGACGTTATATCCACAGCAGGCTCGTGGGAGTCAGTAAAGGACGCACTTTTCACTGATATATAGATTGTGAAGAAAATTGTAGTCTAATATGTTCGGGCTTAAAACTTCTTGCCCGCCTCTCGTACGACAGATACTACTGCGAAGGATGCTATATAGAGCATTAACATGCACCGAGCCCGGGGTTTAATTGGCAACGTACCTATGAGCGGGTCCACATTGGGCAGTGAACGGGGTGACAGGATGTGAAGTTGTGCCGTTGTCTCAATAAGTGAGGGGGTGCCAGCCTGCAGCAACAGCAGCAGCAGTAGTGCTGTGACAAAGTCAGCGACAGACAGGCAGGCAGATGCAATGGGAAATTATAATACAATGTTTAACATTTGCTGTAGTAACTAGTGCTAGAAATGGTGCAGCAAGTCAAAATAAACACTCATATCATTGCTAGGACAGAAATTGTCTGTGGCTATAATACTCATTCTAAAGTATCTTTCTGCACAAAAGTATCATATAGGAGGCTGCAGATGGCATGTAGGTCAACAGTTGTATGAGTTTACACCTGCTCTCAGTCTACTCTAAATACTGCAAATAGATCAGTTTGTCACAAATCATTTATAGTAATTAACCTTATACTACTACAACTGCTGCTAGTAGATGCAAGTAGTCTAGCAGTTAGTGTCAGACTTGTAATTTTCAGATTATGTTTTGACTCTCACGGCGGGTCATTTGAGCATGTTGTTCAGCTTAACTCATTCTTTCACCCTTAGCGAGATAGGATGGGAAATAACTTAGTAGCTTACAGAAATTGCTGCCACTGCTGCAACAGATTACTAGGAATCAAACTGTTTGGAGAAAGGAAAATGATGTGCATTTTGTTGTTATTTTGTTTGATCTGTTTATGGTTGTGTGTAGTGGCATGAATATTGCTGGGATGTTTCACCTGTCAGCCAGTATCCAGCGTTCAGTGTTGTATTGTCTAGTCAGTGCTGTCAAACTTGATCGCGACCACAGAGAGGTATGAATACTTGCTTACTTTATATCATTTTGACAGACTAAAGTAAAACAAGATGCAATAGAATTGCATAAAATAAGTCTTACCATGGTGAATAAACTTAGTGCACAATAAGCGTGTACTGTAATCTAAGACTTTGAATAAGTACTGTATTATAAATGAAACTCTACGTTGAGTTCGTGGGTAAGTTAATTGTCACATTTTTTACTCCTCGCATACTATATGTTCCTAACGTAGTGGAGTGTAATATATTATTATTGAGAACCGACCGACGATTGACCTCCCTTTCTGGAAGTGCCTTCTTGGAAGAACTTCAAATGGCTATATCTCGATAACGGTGTCCGTAGAGTGTGCAAATGAAAGAATTTTAAAAATCAGTCAATAGATGGCGAAGATATGGACAAAGGTAAAGTGGCACGTTTTTTATTAGCCCACAGTGTAGATTAAACTGGCAGCAATTCGTGCGGAATGAAGAGATTACCGCTCGCACTGGTCTCCCCTCCCTATCTGCCACCATCTGTTGTCGTCGCTCAGCCATCTTTGGACACCTAGCAAGGCTCGGCGACGTATTACCAGCTCACAAGGCACTACACAGTTGCGTCAGGTTGTCTCAGGGACGCCTCCCGGACTCTACATGGAAACGTCGTCCTGGTCGTCCACGTGGCAGGTGGATAGATAGACCAGCTCCGAAGAGACAACAACCGCCCGCCTGCTGATCAATGGAAGCTGGCTATCAGGCGTGGTCACAGCGGAAGAGCGACGCTACGGTCCAACGACTACGCGACTACCTGACCTGACCTGGGTTTGCCAGTGCAAATTATAGATCATTGTCTTGCGTTGATGTATACTACAGGATGGCGGGATGCATGACTTGTTATATCTCAGTGTTTACTTCAGTATTTCTGAGATCTGTTCATCGTGCAGTAAACATCCGTCGCCTGTGTCTAAGTGAGTTTGATTTCATTCTTAGTCGTTCTGACCAGTTGCTCAGAAGCTTTACACTACTGAACTAGTTAAATGTCCTGACTAGTTGAAAGCATTTGCAAATGCCATATTCAGCTTCAGATATATTTTAAAGCAACGCATTTTGCATCACCATACCTGGGAAAAATTGCTTACCACTTGGCTGCAAGCATAATTATCAATGATGTGTTTAACGTTTAGCGTTTGATTTGACCATTGGCGGTTTCAGGGCCAGCGGGCACATATAGCTGTAACATATACATGGTGTTTCATAAAAAGGGACCCCTTTTTGTTTTTCTCATAATTCACTCAAATGATGATCAATTTACACAAAATTTTTAATAGTTGTAGCCGAAGAAATACCAATTCAAAATATTTAAACCAAATATGGCAGTTGGTTAAATATTCTTTGCTAGGCGTGACGTAACGCTGACGTCATAATATGTCACGGGTACAAGCCTGCTAGTCTCAACTGGTGCTGTCAGTTGCTACCTTGCTCCGATGGTGGAAAATCTCGTTCGTTGATGACAAATTTTTGAAGATTTTCAGTTGCAGCTACAAAAAACGTGCAAAGCAATCACATTTACGTGTCTGTGAGGATAGATGGACTGTCACATGTTCGAGCAAGACAGTGCACTAGCACATCGAGCTTGCAAAATGGTTGCGTTTTTGTATCGCGAGACGCCTGATTTCATGTCTACTTGTTGCTCAGTGCTGACACGATAAACGTTTTCATTGGCGAACTAGATTAAGTTTACCATTGAAGCAGGATAGCAACTGACAGCACTAGTTGAGACAAGCTAGTTTGTACTCACGACACATTACAACGTCAGCATTACGTCACGACTAGCAACGAATATTTAATCAACTGCCATGTTTAGTTTAAATATTTTGAATTAGTGTTTTTCAGCTACAACTGGTAAAAATTTTGTGTAAATTGATCATCGTTTGAGTGAATTATGAGAAAAACAAAAAGGGGTTCCTTTTTATGAAACATCGTGTATATTACGTTTCCACTCTTCGTTGCCCCCAACTTATAACGGCGTTGTCCGCCCAGCTAAGTTGAGTTAACATGTACAATTTGTTATTGCCCTCTTTCTTAGCAAGAATTTCTGGCCACCCATTGGCTCTCAACTTAACACGCTGGAAGCTTGGTCAGTGAGATCGCAATTTGTAATGCAGAATGCAATGGCGTCTGTCCCGCAGCGTATGTGTGCTTGCATGTGTGCCTGTTAGAAATGCTCAACATTCGCGGCGTTTAATAGCCATGGAACTTGTGCGTCTGCTGTCTGTCTGTCCATCGTTGTATACAGCCGTCAACAAAGACCCAGGTGCTTTGTTTCTTCTATGTCTCAGACACTAGTTCTTATAGCGTTATACTGTAATCCAGTCTCCAGTTTCTGCACGAAAATAATAGCTGTAGCAGTGGCTGTCTTTTTTCTTGAAGTGCACTTCTGCTAAAACTTCATGTAATATTAAATCTATATTTAATTAATCAAACACTAATTTTTGTTGGACCTCTACAATTTTTTGTGCTTTTTGTGTTGTAAATTTTATGTTTTGTTTTAGACGTAACAAAATTTGTATCAACTGCAACATGCAAGAATATGGTGATTCGTCTGGCGCAGCTGATGTCATTAACATCTGACAAAGATAAGGTAAACTGATTGCTTGTCTGGTGATTTGTAGTTGTAAATATATTGTTACTTTAAACTAGTATTTTAACTTAGCATTGTGAAGTGAAAAAAATACAGTGCATACGTCTTGAGAATACAGTAGTTACAAGATTGGTAGTCGGTGCCTTGCAACTTCTATTTACATGTATATTCTACAACTAACAGCAGGGCCGGATTAACCTTTGGAGGGCCCTATGCCATGCGACAATGAAGGGCCCCGGCCCTTCCGCAAGTAGAACCCTACTAGCGTTTGTGTGGCATCTTAAAAGAATCCGTTATACTTTCCACATCTTGTTTTGTAGTGACTTACAATTTCTAAACATTTTGTCGTTTTCTTTGCCATGACAAAACTGACAACTAGGCATATGAGGTTTGCCTTTATACTTAGCGGGCTTTAGCCTGTGGCATATAAAATTTTTGATGCCTTCTTGAGGGCGTCATATTTGACTATCGCTTTAAAAGCTCAATATCTGCTACTATTCACTAATTTAGTGTGAAAGTGGTTGCAGATAGACACATACTTGCTAGCCTACTTAGCGTCACATCCACTGCTTTTGGGCACCTAGGCCTACATTGTTGACTTTAAACGACCTTAAAGTTCAAAACCAGGTTTTGTTGTTTTTGTCGCACAACAGTTATGCTGTACGGCGTCCTTGGCATCGTTGTCGTCTGTCTGTCCGTCTGTATGTAACGGATATACTCTGGCTAAGTCTAACAGTACTGTATTTTGCATTTTGTTATGGTTGTGATGGTGATATTTGCAGCTTGTCACTGATTTGCTAAGAAAAGAAGTTTGAAAACTTGTAAATATTTGCTGAAGTTATGAATGTATGAAAATTATGAACCAACTTTGTCATGGACCTGTGTGATGGGTTGTATGAGTCTAGACGCTGGCGGATCTGTGTGAGTCTGCTGCTAACATGCTTCTGAATGACCTCCGACAGCGAACCGATGAGTACTACCGTTGTACCACTCTACTGGATGTCCACCAGCGTTTTGTACTCACGGTAAGCTTAGCATTCCACTGCTGTTAATATAGTTCATATTTAAGACCGGTTTCTCATTCTAACCATTTTTGCAGAACGGCCTGCCTTAAAGTAGTTGTGGAAAAAAGAGTTGTAGTTATTTTTGTTATACACTGTACAGCTTTTTTGCAACTTATCTTTTAGTCAGCGTGGTCTGTGAAAACTAGAAAGTGACAGTATACTTTTGGTGATAACTTTGAACATATGCTCATTAAGTGAGACATATTTGTCAAAGTTTTGGCCATGGATGAATTTCTTACTAAGCCGTAACAAGCCGCTCTTTACCACCGTTATCACGGACCAGTTAATTGTAAAAAATGAAACAAGAGTTTGAACATGTGCATATTTTGAAACAATCAAAAGGGGAATGAACTAACACCACATTTGCCTGGCAGCTGGCAGAGTAATAATCAGAATGAAAATACGTTTCAGAGAACACGTGTCAAGAAGTATCAAGAACTTTGCTCTGCTGCGTGATCTAGATAAAGAATGCTATGCCAAAGAAATCTGTGCAGTGGGCAATATACGTGTCAGAGTTTCATACGAAAGGAGTGCCGAGTCCCAGCCATCCATTGCAAGAGCTGCAACGTGCATCCATGGAGTCTACTTTCTCTCACTGCAAATCTCCTAGTATGTCTCACAGTGCCATCCTCTTCAGTTTAGGGCCAGTTTTTGGTTTTTAACCGGGCAGTAATTCTAACCACTAACTGACCATAACCAGTTAGCGTGCTGTCCGTTTATGGTACGAATAAGCAGTGGTCAGATGTCGGCTAACTTTCGTGTGCATTGCTTCCACGTTAACTATTGAATATCAGGAAGGGGATGTGGCCTGTAAAACTTATTTTGGCGATATCTATTTAGGCCTATGTTTCCTCTATGTAGAGCACTATCTCAGTGCTTTGTTGGCAGTTCTTGGTCATTAAGCCATGGTTCTGATACACGCGATTGTCATAAGCACAGCCATCGACGGTAGGCCTATGTCTTGTGACTTGTGATTCATTGTGTTGCATTTTGTGCACAGACATTGGCGATAAAGTACTGATAGCACCACAAGTAAGTATTTTTTTCCTTACAACTTCTGCTGCATTTTTTGTTGGTACAATATAGAGAAAAATTGTAATGCAAATTGTGGTATAGAATGTGTGCATTGAGTGTTTGATGTTTTGAAGTCAAAGCTAAACTCATGAGATTGCTTTCATCTGCTCTCTTGAGGTTCAACATGCTGTGCTAACACATTTAACTTATTATGCAGTGTTCAGAAAACGTAATCCCTTGTTTTCTTGCATATCATAGATACACAGGTAATAAGATATGGCCAGGAGAATGCTGATTGCATTATTTGAAAATAATTTCGTCTTGACTAAATATTTCTGATAGCGAGATCTGAATGAGAACGTAGGCCTATTTTTACAGTAAAAGAAAAGCATTTCATTTTGCGGATGCCCGTATTTTGCACTTTAAACATGGTAATAATTAATGCATGTTTAAGTTACTTTGACTTTTGACTTCCAGGTGAGTTGTTGCTCAAAAGGTGTGAGAAATACTTAGTAAAAAGGGTTTGTCATAGTTGTTGCTGTCGATGCGTGTCGCTGTCGGTGGACCTATTATGCTTTGTCTGAAAGTACGAACTATTCAGCAATATATGAACTGTATGAACTGTAATAAGTTAAGTTTTTCTTCTATTTTGTATTTGTTTGCTACCTCTCATGGTGAATAAGGATGTATAAAAGGCGACTGATTGTACAGCGTGGTTGGTGCTGTATGCTGTGCGCAGTTGATTAGTTACATCATTTCACTGCCGGAGATCAATGTCGCGCTCGTCCAGCTGCCCCTTGTGCCCAACGCACGAGGTCACATGACCATCAACGATAAGCAGCCTGACCAACATTATTCCTACATTGACATCACCAAGTTCGTCTGGGACTGCAAAGCCCACACGTGGCGTAGGCGTTCTCGCGCCACTGACAGTGACATGTAGGTTATCTGCTTGTCCCGAAAGCTGTGTGTCAACGTGTTACTGTTAGCAGTACACAGTGTCTGTAGCTTACATGGAAACGCGTCTCAGAGCTAACAGAACGTCAGCTGCCATATGAGATCACACACTCACAGTGTTACCTATCACTCGACACAGGTGAACGTATTTGAACCACAGGCAGGCAGGCTGGTACTCGATTTACCTACCCTGTGGGGATAAAATGCTGAGCGGACATTGGCGGTTAGTTGTATACCTAGATGGGTTTACCTGTTTGCAGACAGTCACCCATCCAGGTAGTAACCATGCACTTGATAATGACCCGACCAGCAGTTGAACCCACGGACTGTTGATCATAAGTATTATTACGCTTCCAAGCCACTATGAAGTGGTGCTGTCAACGATGTTCTAACATCGTTATTTGTCTCATGGACAACAAGTATCTAATACGCCATTTACATGATCAAGCAAACATCGAGCAAACATCACGCAGGTCTGATGGAACCCCGCCTCATGGCTCAAATGTAGGCTTAGGCTTGGCCCACAGGCTGCTGATCACGTTTTATATAGGCCTTCCAATTACAACCCTTCCGCCCTCCTAATTAGCATGCTAATTACCATAGGTCGTCGAGCTAGCTGGATGAATGCTAGCAAACATCGAGCAGACGTCGAGCAGACGTCCAGCAATTAGCACGTGTAGTTTGAATACATTTGCTCAACGTTTGCTCGATTGTGTAAACGGGGTATAAGATATACGCATCCACATACTTATTTAAAATGCTAGGACTTGGTGTATCTTCGGAGTTAAAGCACGTGCGGTGGGAGTTATTTGGCATGGACCTTGCACTTTGAGAAATGGCTGAGCACGGGGCACAAAAAGCCCCAATCTGAACGGAATGGAAGGGAAACCAGTAGTCACGTTTTGCAGTTTGTGTTTATTCACTTTTGGGGCTACTGTGGCCGGAAGGGAATTATGTTTTACGTAAGTCATGGCACTGGCCGACGGATACATGAACCTGTAGTTTGTTGGTTGCATCTTGCTGCGCTCAGTTGCTTGATGATTTGTTTGTAGCATAGCTCTACAGAGTCTTGATGATAAAGCGTCAACGTGCCAGCTGCATGATACGCTCGATAGAAACAGGCAAGACTACAGCACGTTGGTGTGTGGGCCGGCAAAATTCGACATAGAACCGATACCATCGTCGATAGAGGTATCAATTACATTATGACATTTAATTTTGAACAGCTGCAGCCTGCAGCCTTCACACTGTTTTCATGACAGGCCATGACAATCAGAACAAGTGATCTGCTAACGCAAACAGAAACGCGCAACAGCCGGGGTGCATGTTTGAAACACAGTAAAACAAAGTATAAGTCATTCACCAGAAGGCGCCAGGCACCAGACGACGCGCGGCTATAGTGTCTGTAGTGTTTTATTTACTTGTACTCACCAGAGGTCGCCTCTATCGCTCTGCTAACGTCGTATCAGCTGGATATAGCAACTTTTGCCTACCCTTCTCTCATTTAACGCCCTCGTTCAGGGTGACCCCCTTCGAAATTATGGAAAAGCTTTACGGTTTCTGAAACTATATGTAGTCTTCCGGCAGCCGACGGTAAAATTTTGGTAATTCTAGCTTGCACCGTTTTTGACTGATCCACCTGTGTGACAGACGGACAGACAGACGGACAGACGGACAGAATTGCGATGGCTAAGACGCACTACAGCAGTAGCTGCTGTCCTGCTTAGTGACAAATTAAGTTGTCAATATGCGATGTAGAATGGTAGATTAACTGTGCGGCCACATACGTTCGGTCTCTTATGTTGAGAACGAAAAAATGTAGAAAAGCAAAATTGGTGTGAAAGTTCCGCAGAACAGGAGTTACCGATGTGCCAATTTTTTGGTCAGCAGGTCATAAGTCAGGATCACTGAACGTCAAAAACGTTCGGAAAATAGCGCATGTCTCTTGCACGTGTTTAGTTACAGCTGGTGGATTGCACGCGATCGCGACCTACTCGCTCACTGCACACTAGAGATACCAGGAATTGATTTTGATGACATTCTACAGAGGGGTGTAGAATGGCCAAAGGACAAACTACTCAGATTTGGGTGGAGAATTTGCAAATTCTTATCATCCATATTCAGGGTTTCTAAATACGGATCGGAAATTTCTGGAAAAGGTAAGCGAGATCTAAGTAACATTATTGTTATATATCCATTGTATTGGTGGCAGCACTGTTCTCGGTGAAGATTTGAGATCTTTGATCGCTTCTCGGTTGGCTGGGATAAGAATGTGTTTGTACGTACAGAATATCAGTGAGCCGACATCATCAGTGGCTGTCGCGTTCAAGTCTCGACACCAGCTCAAACTCGTGTTCAGCAGCGACCCAGACGAAGACTGGATCTCATGGCCAACAGAGCAGCTCCAGCCATACGTAAGCTACTGTTCATTTCCAACATTTTATGTATCTAGCTGCCAATTTATCTGACAAGTGGAATTTTGCCGTTATTTCCTTTGTTTCAGTAGTTAACTGACGTAGTATACTGATTCACTGATCTTACTCCATCACATTTATTTACTCCATCACCATTACCAAACAACGTTTTTGTTCAACTTCTCGATTAGTTCTACATAGAAAAACTGCCATAACAAGCTGGCCAGTCTTCACTATTTATATCTGGTGCCACTTCTGTTGACTGCAGATATCGAGTTCCAGAGCCTTTTGCTTTGCGATGTTGATTAATATTTTGATATCTTCATTAATTCATTAACGTTGCTACGTTTCGTGATTCTGCTATTTTAAATCTACATGAAATAGCTTAACGTGTACGATGTATTTTCCACGCAGGTTCGTTCTCCTAAGCAGCAGCAGCAACAGCTGCAGAGCGACCATCATCAGCCCGGTGCTAAACTCTGGTCGTTCAACTTACGGTTTGCTGGCTTCATTGCTTCTAATAATTGCTTACGATAATTACCTATAAAGATGCTTTATCATTTTTTCTGTATCACCGGCCTCTTTAGCACTATATCCTCGTTAGGTAGCGGGTTCTCTGAACCTGGCCCATACCTTACAGAATTGCTGCAACTGCTTTTTACAGAGCAGTTGTTTTTCTGTCGCGTAACCAAATGGCACCCAAGCACAAAACAGTTAAATGCGTATTGCATTGGTGGAATTATAGTCTGTTGCATTGCATTATGTTTAGTTTTTAGATACGCCAATATAGGCCTACTAAATGGCGTTTAATAACCAGCAAAATTCCCATCCTGCGGGCGGGTCCACTCCGTTACCCGGCACTTCAACCTGCTTCAGGCTGCCCGTAGAAGGAAGTGGGGGGGGCAAGTTGGGGGAGCACGTACCTAAGGCTCAATGACTCAAACGCCGCGGTCGGGATCCGCGACCGCACAACACAGAAGGCGCCAGAGAGGTATAACAGACAGACAAACAAACATGCAAGCAACGTTCCGTGCATTATAGTAAGATTTGTTGGCATTGGTTGTTATATTTAGGCCTATAGGCCTATGTTGCATTTTACGGCACTTATATACACCTATGCAACCAAAAGCTAACCATTTTATGATTGACTTTTTTCTTGTCTCTGTTTCTTTTTCTTCGTTATGCTGTACTAGCAAAGCACCCGCCCTACGGACGGGTTACTTTGCTAGTGAAATGAATGCACGCAAGAGTTTGGGAGGGGTTCTCACAGAGACTATGAAATTCATAGTTCGAGAATTCGTAACTTGCGGTTTTAAAATGCGTAAAAATTCGCAAATTTTAACAATTTTTTAAAATGTGTAAAAATTCGTAAAAATGCGTAATTGTGCTTTGGGCTATTTTGGGGCTATGTGTACATTAAAAACGGCGTTTTCCAAGACACTCGTAAGCAGCAGTGCAGCTGAGAGAAACTGGTCTACGTATGACTTTATACACAGCAAGAAGCGAAACCGACTGACGGAGGCTAAAGCCAGAGATTTAGTCTACGTGCATTCTAATCTGCGACTTCTTGATAAGATTTCTGACGTGAACTTCACAGATACCACCGTGCAGTGGGAACAGTGGGCAATAGCGGACTCTGAATCAGAGGCAGAGGAGGACGAAAATAACGATTCGGCTTAACTTCGTTAGAGAACGTTGAGTATAGCCCTACAATCCGGCTGTTATTGACAGTTTTCGA
>Ga0209671_1001529_pt1 | contig 19547 bp, 12 predicted proteins | sample WorMetHERISLAND2_2_FD_187401 | JGI IMG/M metagenome (GOLD analysis project Ga0209671, IMG submission 187401) | Marine gutless worms symbiont microbial communities from Max Planck institute for Marine Microbiology, Germany - Olavius geniculatus... | ecosystem: Host-associated > Annelida >...
CTATACTAAATCAAAACTTTTTCTTCCTTTCAGCAAACTGTCACATGCCATAAAGTACTGCAATCACAAAAAAATATGAGCACACAAAGTTTTTACATTTGATAATAAAACTTTACACAGGGTTCCTACTCAAATGACAGAATCAAAATTCGGGACTTTTTCATCATCACAAAAAAACAAGAAAAACCCACTGACTCACTTAGCTAAACTACAAGCACCTGAGTTATTCTAGTGAGAAAACTTGATATGTGAAGTATTACCTGACAGACTAAAAAATTACGGATTCAGTATCTTGGTTTTTCAGGATAACACTAGCAAAAATCAGGACTTTTTCATGACTTTTTCAGCACCCATATCCAATTTCAGGACTTTTCAGGACGAGTGGGAACCCTGTTTACACATTCTGAGAAAAGACAGAAATAAAAACATCTTACGTACAATGCATTAAGCAAATGACCTCAGTTTGACATGCCAGCAATATTCCAGTAGCATGCACACACATTGAAGAGTGACTTAAAGGACTCCATATTCACAACAAAACAGAATAGCACTAAAAGCAAAAAACAAATAATAATCAATCAGAAACTAAAGCTTGCACATCTAGACATCACTAGAGGCAATAAAAATATTTTTTTAAAAAAGTGTTTTCAACTGTTCTACCATTCAACGTAAGCAAATGAAGACGCACAACTGCATAGAAGTGATGATGGTGCTCACGGTGTTGTCGGTGACGTAAGCCGACGTAGCACCGAGATGAATAATGGCTGCCGCACGTGGACAGAGCACAGCGTAAGCTTTGACGTGAGCCATCACATCGTGACGACATTTCTTCTCCTCGGCAGCTGCCACCTCAAAGTCCACATCATCGACGTGAGACTCGAGCTCTGCGATCTGATCAGCGGTGACTTCCAGACCTAGCTCCTGCATTCATACACACACGTACCAATCATTATCAGCAGCAGCAGCAGCAGTAGGCCAGCACGAGACCAGAGGCGCGTTTCGCACTTTTTATTTCTCTGAGATTTTCAGACATTCTCTGAGAATCTCAGAAAAAAGGCAGGTGCGAAACGCGAATTCTACACAGCATCTCAGATATTCTCAGAGAATATCAGAGATTCTCAGAGAAATAAAAAGTGCGAAATGCACCTCAGAGTGACTAAAAATGACGGATCACATGGGATGTATTTAAAACATAAGAATACAATGTACGGTCACTTCAACTTGCATTTGCACCGTCCGATAACTGCTTCACTACTGCTGGTATTCAGTTTATCACAATTCCCATAATTCATTGGTCAGCGCAGGTGTTCCGGTTCCGTTACAGATTATTTTAATGTATATGTGCGTGATTTCAGATGCAAGTTGGAAATTATGATATGGCGATCGCAACGGTAATCGCCCTATCATAATTAACATCATTGCCCATCATGCATTTAAACGGTACCGGAACACCTCTAACCGACGCATTACGGGAATTATGATAAATCCAATATGGCATACACTAGCCATGGCACACAGCCTTACTTTCATACTATTCAGAAGTTCATTGCTATTGCTATTGAACTGTCCGCTGTCACCGTCGGCTAAGCATACACATGATCGTCCCGACCTTTTCAGCTTTCGCCAGATAGAGCCACAACTGTCGCCACGTCGAAAACTTCTTCTGTTCGCTGAAAATAAAAGACATCTCTGGGCTTGCATATCGTGCAGAAAGCGGTGATCGGTACGATAAACGTTCCGCAGCAACAGTACTCATCTTCTTACGCTTGGCAACTTTTATTTCGATCTGAACCTTACAAATCTGCTTTGCTTATCTATTTGTTTAGTTTACATTAACGGCGGTTAAAAACTACTTCCGGTATATTGTAAACAATACGTAAGCAAGCAGGTGCTGCTGCAAGTCTAAAGTCTACAGGGTGAGGCAAAAAAGTAATCCCCTAAAGTTGTTTGCCATCTACTGGGCAAGCGCATAAAATTTTAACGCCAAATTGTGCACGTTTATTACCTGTTTAAATCTGCATACGGTACATAAAAAAATTAACTGAGTCGTTTTTACTTTTCAGCCATGGGAGGTTTTTTGTTTGCATATACTCTAAAGATATTAAGTATCTTGTGTTAAAGTTGCGTTTGTCAACTTTATAATAAACAAATATATAGTAATGATGAATAACAAACATTAAAGTAAATGAAAAAGAACACTTCACGTAATGACAGTAAAATTTTTTTAAATATCTGTCAATAATTCGCGAAGATATGAACAAAAATAAAGCACCGTTTTTATGGACCACGACGTATAAACGTGTTTTCCGACTTTAGCTATAATTCTTTAAGTGAAAGTTTTTATTTATATAGTGACTAAGTTTTTTAGTTAAGCTGTGTTTTAACAACTTTATTCGTTAGGCCCAATTTAAAGTGATGGCATAACTTTTAAAAGTTAGTTTTAGTTAACTTTTCCGAAACGGAGCGCAAGCGCGGATCGGAAAGTCGCTGAGGCTTGGGCGCGGAGCGGAAAATCAGTCCGCTCATCAGCCCTATCGTATATCGTATCATCGAAAAAATATCGAATTTTTCGATCGCCATATCTTTGATATATCGCGATATTTTACGCCAGATGCTTATATTTTTATTACTGCATTACCAAAATAACGAAAATATACGAAGAAAACGACAAACCATGACAATGATAATTTTTTACTTACTGAAAACGTAATGAATGAATGACGTCGTCTTGCGAGATCACGGACGAGAATATGCGAGATGTGATGTTGTTAGTGACGATAGTTAGGTTAAATTGTTGAAATAATGAGTTAAAAGATTTTTATCGATTCAGACGCATCGTTTCAAAAGTGCATTCCTTTCCACTTGAAGCTAGTTAAATTTCGTGTATTTGCCAGTTTCCGTGTTTGTTTACCGTGACCGTGGAACTTTGATCTTTTTGGAATCTGTCATGGCTTCAACAACTGACAGTCGCTACTATGTTTGATTTTACGACTTTGTCGGCAGAAGGTCGCTTATAACTAATTGCAAAGTTCGGTCATTCACCAATCATATTTTGGTGCAGTTTGATTACTACGACATCGTCGACGTCGGTAGCTGTTAACTGGAACGGCAGAACTGGCAGTGCGACGGGCGTTGTGATGAGCGGTCGCACTAAAACTGCCGAAATGTCGAAATCCAACCAAGCGGCAGTTGCTGCGGTCAAGGGTAACAGCGCATGTACGTCTTTTTACAGATGTTAATAAAGTCGTCACCGACACAGTAAACCCTTTACCCTGACACTCGTTGCAGTTTAAGACAGTGCTTGTGTGCAGAGCTGCTCAACACTCACTGCATACTCAGTAGCATTGTCAGTGAAGGCTTTATCGACACCATCTTCTGCCACACACAAATTCTAGTCGCTAAGAATTTTAAATGAAAATAACCAGGGATTCATCTTTCAGATAAGAGCAGATTTTTACTGGTAATCGAAATGTCAGCATTTGTCTTCTGATAGATTTTCAGCATAAGGTTAAACAGTTCAAACCATCTGGAATTTAATAAATGTGGTAGACATTGGCAGAAGGTTAACACTCATTCTTGTACAATCTTGGAACTGTTTCGGGGAAATCAATCACTAAATTGCTAAATTTATTCACAGCATACATGCTTTTTGTGTAAATAAATAAGTGATGAGGCCCAGTTAATATCTATTGCAGAGTTATTTTGTAGTCCGGTATAAATTTTTCAGCAAATAAGTGAATTTGCTTATGCAGCTGAAGTTTTTCTGAGCACCTTGTAGATGCTTGTCTAGAAATGTAAAAATGAATTTTTGTTGTGACTGTTTTGCAGGCAAAGACAGCAGCAAGGCAACGACGGTTGTTGCAACTCCTGGCCATGGTCCAGATAGGCCTCAGGAAGTGTCGTACACTGACACAAAAGTTATAGGGAATGGCTCGTTCGGTGTTGTCTACCAGGCAAAGCTCTGTGACACCGGGGAGTTGGTAGCTATCAAGAAAGTTCTGCAGGACAAGAGATTTAAAGTAAGCCACCAACGATTGCAAATTTGGTATTTATAACAGACCTAGCTAACACTTGCCAGAATGCTTTTTCTAATAAATTAATCAAAACCCGTCATATTTGGCTTTTTAAAAACTTTGGTTTAACCCAAAAGCCCCAAACCCATTAAACACAATGCTGGTTTTACAACTTGGTTTTCCAGTGTAATGCATCTCTTGGTTGAAGTTATTATTGAGCCAACTGACAGTGACAGTGATGAGCTAATAATACAATGAACATGGCTAGTAAATTACTTAATGAGCTGTTTAAAGTCACTCACGATAATATTAGTTGCTGACAAGATGTAATATTTTGGATGTGATAGAAGAAAGCTTATTCCACAGAGTGCAGCTTAAAATGATTGATTCTTTTGTCGCCTCAATATGTTACGCTTTGTACACATGGTGATGGATGTTTTTTTTGCGTGGTAATATTTATGGATACATATCTCATTGTAGTTTAATGGCCAGGTAGTGCTACATTAACAGTTAGTAACTAGAGCTTTGTTGCTATGTGTTTGTTAATAGAATCGAGAGCTGCAGATTATGCGGAAACTCGATCATCAGAACATTGTGAAACTGCGTTTCTTTTTCTACTCAAGCGGTGACAAGGTACGATATTGTCTGTTGTTAACTTCATGTCTAGGGCAGTATTAGTATAGTACTAATAGTATTTATGTCATTTATGTATTTATTTATAGGGTTAGAACGATACCAGAGAAGCTACCCAATACCCGATAGTATTGGGTCATACCGATACCAATACCCAATACCAATTCTGATACCCGTCGGATAATCAGCCTCCCGCCACGTGCTGCCGCACTGTCGGGGCTAGATATTGTGTTAATCTAATGAGTAATGTAATCTGTTTGCATTGTTTTGCTCTCTCTGTCCATTGCCTCTCAGCCTATAGGTGCTGTGGTGTGTGCTGTGCCAGGAGTAAGACAGCCACATTTGATCCTCACCGCCATATACAATACTAGACTACATTATATTCTGCCTTTTAAAATTTCCGTGCAGTTCCCTCTCAAGTGAGAACAAACAGTAATACCCTGGGAAAGTGTTAACACTCTCTGAAGGCTCCACATGACCACCCACACGCCCTGGCAGCATGCCTTGCCCTCCGTTCCCCCTCCATCCCACACTCAGTGGACAGTGTGCCTGGACAGACAGGGCGACCCATTGTGTGTGGTATTACAATGATTCATATACTTCTTTTATGTCTCTTGTGCTAAATTTTATGTACATAGGCTATTAGGCGTACAATACCATGGATTGTGCTCAAATCAATGACTAATTGATATAAACGTAAGTAAGTAAATAAAACGTGAATTTATATAGCACATTATGTTCAAAATTAACCTCTAATGTGCTCTGATACAACAACTAAAACCAGCAGTTTTTGTACTATATAGTTAAATCTACCACGACACTTATTCGTTACCACACGTCTTTGGTCTAATAGCGATTTACTCTAATGTCTTCTCCATGCAGCAGCGGTGATATAATCGCAACAGCTGTCAACCAGGAGCTTTGAAGGCTGTGTAATGAGGTACATAAACTGTCACATAATCGCGTGTGTTTCCTGGCGCCAGTAACCTTTACCGCAGTGCACTGGTGACAAGAGAAACCGCCAGGCACGGCTGGCGGGCTGGCGACGTTGCCCACCGGGCTAATTGCCACACGTCTGCTACTGATCGCAGGCCTAGAGAGTGAGACAGCCTGCGTGCGGTGGAGAGGGGATACCCGGTAATCTTTCCAATCTGTCATAAATGCCGACCGTTCTACAGGTGTACTTCCTGCCTCCCCCGCCCCACGCCACTCTTCCTGCCACTGTTGTTTGCTAGCAAATCGAGACAATTATGTTGCACATTGGCAGCGGCGCCCGCTGCCAACTGCTGTTTGATTGCGGCTTAGACAGCAGACAGCGGCAGGCGGCGTGAGCGAATATCCGTAATCGGTGTCGGGTTTCACAGTCAAAAAAATATCGCCCAATACCCGATCCACCCCAATACCGGCCAGTATTGGCCAATACCCGGTACCCCAATACCAGTATCGTTTGAACCCTATTTATTTATGTAGGTAATTGCTTTGTATTATATTAGTCTTGTTCCATTGTTGCATGATAAGGGAATCACAATATTGTTAAGAATGCTGTGAAGTATTGGTATCAATTGGTAAATGTCATCAAACTCGAGTTTGATGCAATGTCAGCATGTAGTTAGATAGTTTGTGCATTTAAAGGCATCCATTCCACATCACAAACGCTGCAACTATTGTCCAAACAGATGTTTCTTGAGTCTGTTAGTGAAGACAGTGAGTGACAGTGATGTATCGCGAATGGATGTTGGTAGACTGTTTCACACACGTGGTTCGTCGATGGCAAAAGATCGGTCGCTGAACGATGTTCTGGTCGGTGGAACCTCCAGTTTGGTCATTGATGACGACCCATCACCGGACTGGCAATGGATGCATCTGCTATACCAGTGGCTATAGCAGTGCTGTGCTGATGTGGTGTAATAACTGTTGGGTGGTTTATTGTTTTTATAATTACTTCTTGAATGCTACTAGTTTTTAATGACTGATGAGTACCTGATAGCCAATAGCCATACATACAGTGTCTGGTTGACTGCTGTCGTATGTGATGTGATGATGGGGTGTGTTACGAAACAGAAAGATGAGGTTTACCTGAATCTTGTGCTCGAGTTTGTTCCGGAAACAGTTTACCGAGTTGCTCGTCACTACAGCAAGAACAAGCAAGTCATTCTGCCAATTTATATTAAGGTTTGTAGTGTCACTGTTCCATGCTGCCATGCACAAGTTGTTGTAATGTTAATTAATTTAGCAGTTGTCATGGTGTAAGCTACAGACATGCGACAGTGAATTGTCGATGTCTTTGTATTTCACTCTGTGGGACCTTGTGAGTCTGCTGATGCTTTAAAAGTCAGCAGGTTTGTTTATTGTCCCGAGATGTGGTCTTAAAACCATAAATTTGATCAGATGTTTTATTCTTGGTCTCTGACATTTGATTTGGTCTTAATTAGTCTTGTGTTGAAGTTTCATCACTGCTAGCTAATTCATGTTATCATCGAGCATTTCACAAAAAGTGCTGGGCTAAACTGCTAAGCGGAGTGGATTTTGTTCTTAAGCTGTGGGGTCTTGGTCTTAAGATTTTGTCTTGTGTACTTTGCCCCACTCTTGACGGAGCTGTTTGTGTCTGTCTGCGTGTGCACAGCTGTACATGTACCAGGTATTCAGAAGCCTTGCTTACCTGCACTCACAGGGTGTCTGTCATCGAGACATCAAGCCTCAAAATCTTCTGCTTGATCCCGAGACAGGCGTTCTCAAACTGTGTGACTTTGGAAGGTCCGTCACTTTTCACTGTCTAATCTAAATCTGATCTAAGTAAATGCTGTTCAATGCATCACAGTGCCACTTAGGGCCGGTTGCACCAACCATACTTAAATTTAAGTACATGCTTAACCACTGTACATAGCAGAAAATGCATTGCAGCAACACCATTCAAGCAGGCCAGCCTGCTTGAACGTCACTTAAAAATAAGTGGCCAAAGTTGCCCACTTAAATTTAAGCGGCTGGTAAAAATGAGACAGACGCCATCTTTATTTCGCGAACTGTGACGAAGTTATCGTCCTAAATTGACGATTTTAGGTAACAGTTGTTATATACCGTAAACAAAAGCGAAGAAAAGTGGCAAATGCATGTGGATAATGCTGTTTGTCGTTGAGTATTTACAGCTGAGATCATTTTAAGTGAAAACAAATCACTTTTCTAAACAGCAGTGCGCTGACACATACGAGTTCAGCGTAGTCTACAAAGTTTATTTTCTCAGGTTCTATATATTCGTTGTCAGTCAATTATGTATCAGTCCATATTTATGTTGATTCTCATATATTTGGCCTACATATTACACTTCGCTCAAAATTATACTGTTCTGAAGTTATTTCAATTTATATACGGCATTTTGAGCGATGGCCATTGTTGTCAATGAAGCGTGATAGCTATTACATAAGTAGTCGTCAAGTAAATGCTGTCGTCACGTGATCAAAATTAGCCAATGGCAAGCGTCATTTCAATTAAGTCTGTCACTTAGCTAAGTGATGTGCACACTGTGTTGGTGCAACGGAATTGATTTAAGTAGCCAGTTAAGTACCGCTTAAATTTAAGGCATTAAATTTAAGCGGTACTTAACTAAGTATATACTTAAAAATTGGTTGGTGCAAACGGCCCTTAGAGTCACTGTGGTAGCACTGGGCTGAACTAGATAACATAGGATAGCATTTAGCCCAGATTTAAAAATTTCAAAATAGGTTGGACACTTTTGACATGTTTGGAGGAGGGAGGCTGGATACCTCTGGCTTATCAGGAAAATGGCTGCTGTGTTTTAATAACTTAGTTAATAAGCAGGGTCCACAGTTTTCTGCAGTAAATTTGGCCAAATTCCGCGGGCCAGTTCACAAAATTCTGCAGCTCACCGCAGCAAAATTGTCCCAAGTTCCATAGCTTACCGCGGCTATCTGTTTGTGTGTAAACTAAGCTAACTAACTTTAGTTTTTGTATGCTGGCATGGTGCTCAGTTGTGCTACAACAAACATACAAAGGAAATTGTCAATCTTTTTTCTTTTCAAAAGTGCAATTTGTCAACTAGTCACATTGTGTTAATTTACAATATGCCATATACGATGGTAATTATTAGTAAGGATGCAGTTTTAGGCAGTTTAGTTTGATTTTTCTCCGTGATATAGTTAGTTTAAAGCCGACAATTGTACTAATCATCGGTCATTTCTTAACTTCTGTAAAATTCCGTGAAATTCTATGGCAGTATCAAAATTCCACGGAAAATGGTAAATTCTGCTTCTCGGGTCCTAATTCCACGGCCCATGGAAAACTGTGGGCCCTATTAATAAGAGACAGTCTGAGACAGATTTACTAAGATTTACTGAAATTATTTAATTATTATGAAATTATTATAATGATTTACAAGCATTTGGAGCAGCAGCATTGAAAGTACATGAGGCAAGTATGATGTTGGCGAATGGTTGATAATCTTTTGGTTTGATCCACATTGCATTGTTCAGTTTTACATTGAGTGAACAGTGGTGTTTAAGTGGCTTGATGCAAAAGATTGTGCTGATTTGTTCCAAGAAATGCACAATGTTGGAGACTGGAAGAGCTCGATGTATTAGGCGAGAGGACTGCCCAGAGAAGACCTGGCAAGATTGTGTCATATAGAGTGGACAGTTTGACCTGTTCGCATGGGGAGAAGGGGGCTGAGTACCCCTAGCTTATCAGGAAAATAGCCATTGGGCGACTTCACTTTTTAACTTAGACTTTCGCTGAGCCAAAGCTAAAGCTGAATGCTAAAGTCTGTAGTTCAACTAAATGATTAAAAATGGCGGAAAACTGGTAAACCTAACAGGAAATAAATCAACCTGTTACACTTGGACTTGGTTATTCAATTGCGCCGTGCACGCAAATGACGTAATTACGTAACGTTTTGCCTTATTGTGTAGCCATTATAGTGTTTATTTTTGGTACCAGATTGCTTTAATTTACTAAACTATCCGTATGTATAGGACTGTAAGTAGTCGCCACTCGCCATGTTTTCGCTCAGCTAAAGTCAAAAGTCGAAGTGGAAATCACTTCACTTTTTGACTTAAGTAGGTACTTAGACCGAAGTTTAGACTCGGCGAAAATCTAAGTCAAAAAGTGAAGTCACCCATTGTATTTTAATAACTTATATTAATAGGAGACAGTTAAAATATAGTGATCTTGTGTGAAGTTATATACTGTTGAAATGTTACCACTAAATATTTTTTTAGATAATGCTGTCATAAATTTGTGTTTGAGGTCACTTTTGGAGATGAATGGAGTGTAGTAAATGCCAACTGTCAGTTTTTCGCAGTTTCCCATGTATTACAATGTTATGTGTAGTGCCAAGCAGCTGGTGAAGGGTGAACCAAATGTATCATACATATGTTCACGCTACTACCGAGCACCAGAGTTAATATTTGGAGCAACGGACTACACCACACAAATAGGTCTGACACAGCTTACATGTCTTGATCATCATTATACAAGCAAAGATGCCGATCTAGTGCAGACATGGTGCAACGGCACCATATTTTGTGGCTATTTACCTATAATTTACACTGCACTGCATAATGCTAACCTTGACCTTTTACCGTTTGAGTTGAAAATTGGAACACCAGTTGCTCCTTCTCTGCAGAATGGAATGTTCGTGCAAATTTTGTTTTATCTACTGTTTTCAAGTTAAGAACACATACAGGACAGCCAGGCTGATGGCTGGCTGGCCAAGATGCATAACGTGGCCTGTCAGGATTGCTGCATAAAAGTGCTGCTATTATTATCTCCGCGAAGGTGAGCGTAGTGAACATTGGAGGATTAAGAGATTGACCGTTCTGTGTGTCGTTCTGTCATTTCTTCTGTGTACCTGATGACTCATAATGGCAATGACATCATTGCACCAACAGCGGAAGCAGCAACGCTGGCTGTTACTTTTCCCTACCTTTCCCCTGCCATGAAGCTGCTCTTCCTTCCTTCTCCCTCCCCTTTCCTTGTTGTAGGGTGTAGTTGTAGTAGTAGTAGTAATGTTTAAATCACTTCACTTGGCGGAGATATGCACTCTCACGAGCACCTTCTAGTTTTTTAAAAGTTTTTTGAAGGCTGGTCTTTGAGACACATGAGCTGATATTCTGTCACTTCATAATTATAGTTCCTGTTGTAGATGCAGTCAGAATGTGGGTTGCCTCGCAAGACTCGTGTTATGTGTCATCTGTCAGTGCGTCTGTCTGGAAGTGTGTATGTCTCTGTGTGCCTGTGTCTCTGTGGTCTATATTCCCTGGTAACAGTGGTACACACAAGCTGTCTATATGTGTGTGTGTGTGTGTCTACAATTATGTCTGTCTGTCTTTATATATCGTCTGACTGCGTGTGGTCCAGATGTGTGGTCGGCCGGCTGTGTGCTTGCGGAACTGTTGCTGGGTAATCCTATATTTCCCGGTGACAGCGGAGTCGACCAGCTGGTTGAGATCATCAAAGTTCTGGGCACTCCGACGAGAGACCAAATTCGTGAAATGAATCCCAACTACCAGGAATTCAAGTTTCCTCAGATCAAAGCTCATCCGTGGACCAAGGTGTGTACAGCTTGCGACATCATCTCCCGCTGTCATGTCTGCGCAAATCTTTGTACGCCATGACTGAGTCTGCGAGTCAGAAACAGCGAGACACCAAATGGAAATTAACATTTTTTCACAACTTTTTTTTCACTGGCACATAATCTACAAACTTCGGAATAAAGTATAATTACGAAGATCCCACCACATCTTAGGGTGGATCATGATCACTTTTTCATAAACTGGTAACTCGTGATGAGCAGTAGGTGTGAAGTTGCAACTGTTCATGTATGATTGCAGGCAGAGAATAGTGGAATGTTGATGCCCATGACCAATTTATTGCATTTAGCCTAACACAGGAACCTTGTATAGTAACACCATGTGAATGAGAGTAAATGCATGGTATATGTTAGGTAAACATGGGGAGTGACAGTCGTTGCAATGGAGCAGGTAATGGAGTTACATGTTTCCCTTCATATTGTATCATCCACTGTTCATTGTATTGTATTGTCAATGGTATGTTAGGTATTTCGCCAGCGAGCGACGGCCGATGCGATGGAGTTGGTCAGTCGACTGCTGGAATATACTCCATCACTGCGTCTGTCTCCGATCGACGCTTGCGCTCATCATTACTTTGACGAGCTTCGTGATGCCTCAACGCGACTGCCGACTGGCCGTGAGCTGCCTCCGCTGTTTAACTTCACTGCAGCAGGTATACTGGCACCGCTTACACCTGCCTGCAAGTAAATGTTATGTAAATGTAACGTTAACAGACAAATATTGTCTAACACACTGGCGGACGCTCAGTTTATGAATACCAAACTTTATGAAAGTCTCCCTTGTTGAGCTCAGTGGGCTTGGACTCGAGCGTATCAACTTTTCAGTCATGATATCTGTTCATGACACTGTTTGTCGTAATATCTAACAGCAAACATAAATCATTCAGAGGTTGTTGTGAATGTTGCCAAAACGTCAACAAATTTCCACCTCCCCCATCCCTAGTTTTTAGCCAGCTGCGACCAGAAGCACAGAAATTTTTTTACGCAGATTACCAGATCCTTTGCTAAGCAGTCTTGCTGTACTGTCTGATGTTATCGAACCTGTTACTAGTTTCAAACTGCTTGATGTTACTTTGTCGAATGATTTGAGTTGGGAAGCGCATGTAAACACTATTTGTGCGAAAGTTGCTCCACGTCTGTACTGTATTACCTTAAGCAGTTGAGACGTGCTAGGTTATCTTTGAATGACCTATCGTATTTCTATCTCACAGTAATCAGACCTGTCCTAGAATATGGATGTGCAACTTGGCACCGTGGTCTAACTGTTGCTCAGTCCCAAAAATTGGAATCTATGCAGAAGAGGGCCCTCAGAATCATTCATCCCATTGCATATGATGTGTCATATGATTCTGCATGTGCATACGTTGAGGTAGAACCCCTTTCTGTACGAAGATATGATTTGGGGAGAAAATTTTTTTGCACAGTTACAAATGCTGATTGCTGACAGATGTTTACACGATCTTCCCCAACGACGAGACTCAGATACTATTTCTCGACAACATACTGCCTATCCCATACCACAGACGAGAACTAACAAATATCGGTCTTTTATCCACTTTGCCCAGGCTAAATACCAATAATCTAACATAGAAACACATTTGTATAACATTATGAGTTCAGTTTTGTTGTATCTAGAAATATTTATGTGGATGTGAACCGGACTGAAATGAGCGTTGTGTGCGTGGACTATTTCGTATTTTGTATATTATGCGGGATGTCATATTATGCTTTATTAGCCATGTATTTGCTACTTTTATATTTGTATATCTTTCAGCCATCCAGGCTATTGCTTTTGTTAAACCCGAGTTGAGTTGAGTTGATGTTTTGATTGTGCTGTGTAGAGCTGGCACTCAAGCCAACGCTGAACGCTAGGCTGGTTCCCGCTCATTCTAACAGCACCGATGTCACTGCGGTGCCATCCGCTGTGGATGTCTCGACAGGTGGGGCGTCAGGTGGTGGGGGCGGAGCTTCTGGCTAGTGATTGACACATGCTGGTGACAGTACATGGAGACTGGCGGGCGGGACATTCATTCCTTGTATGTCAACAATTACAGCTAGACAGACGGGTGTCAGCCGGTGTTTTGTCCTCTCCCTATAGCATTGGAACCCGGGCAGTGAACCTTAGGAGTCAGCGTGGCTTTCTTGGCCAGTGGCATCATAATGTGGCAGTGGCTTAATCTGCTTTATAACGTGACAAAAATTTGCTCATCAGTGCCCCATTTGGAATATCAACAATTTGCAGGGGATTTTTCTCTGTTGGGAGACTGAATGCTGAGAGCATTGTGGGAGTGGCATTGAGGTATGGGTAAGTGATGTAAGCTCCCCTGGTGAGGTTCAGGCATAGTCCTGCAAGCTTGAAAGTTTTCCCGTTTTTATCAACGCTCAGGGAATGGGTGATGGACGGTTGTTGGCCTCGCTTGACATTATAATGTGGCTGGTTTTAAATCGCAAAACTCTGCTCATTGGGGTTAACTAGACGGACTAGAAGGAGGGAAGGGAAGAGTTCTTGCAAGAGGTGAGTGGATAAAACGCTGGTTGTCAGCAGTGGTTGATGGACGTACAGACATTTGTCAGCGGTAGACTGTGCATGTGTGAGTGAGTGAGTGTCTCACTTGTCCAATGTCAGGTGCAGTACTAGGCGTTTACCAAACCCAGTAGGAGTTCCCATAGTCTTAGTATGCGGCCGGCCGGCCGATCTTAATAGCAGGGTTGAGACAGCAGGGTTGACAGGTACCAAAGAACCCAGTGGTTTTTGTTAAACCCACTATAAACCCACTCTCAAAAAAACTCACCCAAAGTTATTCCAATTTTAGTTTCCTGTTTCACCAGTGATGGAATATTTTATTATGGTTAGGTTTTTGAAACATCGAAACGTCTGTCGTTGTCCATATCTTCACCAAATATTAACTGATTTTCAACATTTTTCACTGGCACACTTTGTGGACAATTGGCAATAAAGTAGTTATTAAATATCTCACCACACCTTAACTGTGTTGCTACACTACCTTGTAAAATATAGATATTCAAAAATTACTATAATCAGAATAAATACATAACAAAAACTTATTTTGTGAAGCAATTTTCTACTAATTTGCGTACTGAAATTAAACTATGTTTAGTTTTCGACAGATGGCCAGCATTTGTGAACAAAAACAAACGATGTTAGTTTGCACATTTTTGGATGGTTATGCTACCAAGTTTTTCAACCCTGCCTAATATGCTGCATTATGCTCTTGCCTGTTTGTGTAGGCTTAGCGGCTTCTAACTCTAAAACAAAACACCTTGGAAAAGTCGTATTTGCTGCAAATATTTTCTAGGGTACGAGCAGCCTTTCGAGCTGAAAATTAGCGCAACGGTTACACCTCCACTGGAGAATTTTCACACCAATTTCAGTATTTCTGCGCCTCTTTGTTTTCAAGTTAGAAGCCCACGTGTTACACGCAGACAAACCATCAAAAAGTGGTCAAGGGTTAGAGTTAGACATAGGTCTAGGTGGATGGCCGCATAATATATTAGCACTGGGCCGACATGTGTTTTTAATTTGTTGATGATGTCAATCCAGCATGCAGCAACGCATCGCAATGACAGCATTGCATAATGCATAATTCGTGTTTAGAGACTGAACCTATGAATGTACGAATGAGCAAATGCCAGCAACAGATTTTAGCATTACTGCAGTATAGAGCATTTTCACACTGCATAAACAGAAATAGTTGTTTATTTCGGATAACTGAAGGCTTTACGTAGACCAGGTTGTTTTCTGTGATGAACACATTATCGCAGATGCCATGTCTATATGTGAAAATGCTTTTATCTGTCTTCTGTGTACATATGATGCGTTACTGTGCCAGGCTGATTGGCAAACTGACTGTTCTGTCGGTGTTAATGTTCGTTTGCTCGTTAGCGATGATTATATTATTTTGAAGACTGAACACAAAGTCTTATCAGTTTGCAGGTGAATGTGTGATAATTATTATCACATGAGCTAGAGAGCACTGAGTGATGACGTCACCAGTATTTGTATACACAAGTCAACAGAAACTATAAGATCAAGTAAAGAAGCTTATTACACTATTACAACACTGTACTGCTTCTGTGTTGAAGTTTTTATGAACTGTTCTCTATTTCACGAACTGTTACAACTACACGAGTTGTAAGAAACAGGCAGCCAAACTGTTGTCCATATCTTTGCCAAAGACTGGCCAGTTTGCCAATTTCTCCAAAATATTTGTGAAACCTTTTAACTTTTTGCCTAATTTTTTGTAACTGCATGCAGCGAAAAACTTGTGGCAAAAAAGTAATGCCTGAATTTACGGAAAGTTGATGAACATCTGTCAAAGATGTCTACAATAGTTTGGTGTCTGGTTTTTCTGATTCACGGTGAAATTTATTCTACAGTTTTCACAGTCAGTCGTCAGATAGTGAACTTGATGTAAATATTATAACAGGATCAACTGCACTTGAGGTCCAAATGAGTGAGTGTGTGTGTCATCTTGTGTGAAAGTCAGTTTCTGTGACTGAGTGAAATAGATCTAGATGACGTGTTTTCTTTGTCTGCTGTCATTACTTTCATACACTAAAGTCCAAAAAAATCCTGTGTTGGTGAAAAAAGGAGGGATGAGAAGGATACTTTTTTATTTTTTTGCTTCATGGCAGTTTTCAGTTACACGGGAGCAACTGAGTGAGTACCGGTAGGGTTTAACGTCCCACCGAACACAGTATAGGTCATTTTAAGGATGGCCTTTCCAGGCAGAATGCACACAGACACAGTAATGGAACAGTAAGCTAACCTTTACAATAAAGAAACAGAAAGTCTAACCTTCAGAGAAACACAAAAAATGAGCTAAACCTAAATTGTAAGAACTCCATTATATGCGTGCTTATGTAATTAACAATAATGGTAGTTATAATAATCTTCCTGTTATCCTCCAGACAGTCATTAATTTCAGAATGCCCCCTGTCCTCCAATAGACAGCATTATGAAATTGATGACTGTCTGTAGGATAACAGGGAAGATTATTAGAACTGCCATTATTGTAACATATGCACAATTATAATCGGCAGTTCTTACAATTTTAGGTTTAGGTCGTTTTTTTGTGTTTTGTGTTTCATAAAGGTTAAACTTTCTGTAGTTTTTAACTTTGTTTCGTTATTATGTGTATGTGCAATTTTGCCTCCAAAAGACCAAAGGCCGTCCCCGAAATGACCTATACTGTGTTGGGCGGGATGTTAAACCCTACTCACTCACTCAGAATGCTGTCTATTGAAGGACAGGGGGCATTTACACAGCACCTCATAAAAAAGAATTGACAAACTGAACAGTATTATAGTACTCGTGAGAACGACAGTAACAAGGAAAGCCCTGCTAATGCAAACGGGAACGTGCAACAGCGTTGCACCGTCGTATGCTAGTGATCCCTAAACTTCATCCGTAAATCTTATCCGTACGGCTTTTGGCTACAGTTTCAAAGAAAGCCCAGTAAAACAAAATCAGTCGCCAGAGGCCGCCAGACGATGTGCGGCTGAATTATCTATAGTGTTCTACTTGTACTCACCAGACGGCACCACCTCTTGCTCTGCCAACGCTGAATGGGCTGGATATCGCAAATTCCCTACCCCCTCACTTAACGCCCTTGTTTGGGGTGACCCCCTTGGAATCTATGGAAAACCTTTACGGTTCCTGAAACTAGAGTCTTCTGGGCAGCCGACGGTGAAAATTTGGTGATCTAGCTTGCACCGTTTTTGACTGATCCACCCGTGTGACCGACAGACAGACAGACAGAATTGTGATGGCTAAGAGTTTTCGGTAAAGCATTGTTTTTAAGCGACTGGTGGCAACTGGGAGCATAGGATCTCTTGCACCTAACTAGCAATGATGTACCTTTATAAACAATTATACGGAGTTTTGTGGGATTTTCATATGGGGTGCAAACCCAGTAGTCTCCATCGCGTATGTTTATGAGTGAGTAACCATAAACTGCTGTTGGTGCACGGTCACTGAAGTCAGCGAATTGAACAACTGAGTTTAACTGGTGGAAAGGCATTGTTCACAGTCCTATCTTGTAAGCTGTTTGCGTTATTTTATATTGGAAGTCTGTTTATCATATGCAAACTTTGGAAATCAAGCAAAATAACTGAAGAAACATTTGCATGCAAATTAGGCAGGTTTGTGCCAAGAACTCAAGTTTATGCCCAGTCCATATCAGTCATGCCAAAAGGCAGTTCTACACTGCCACAAGGCAGTTACAGTAATTATAGCACAATATGTATCGATATTTGTAGTGAAAGTGAATGCCAGTACGTATGCTGATTGCACATTGTTCACACGTATGAATTAGGCCTAAGAAATACCTTGCTTCCGGTTTCTGACTTTCCTTAGAAAAAAACCTGCATCCCTAAATTTTTTATTGGACCTGGACCATCAGTTTTCAATTTGCTTTCAAAGTTTTACTGAAAAATACTGTTCGGATCTAGTCTGTAATGCTGCAGTAACTTTTCTTAAGTTCTTATGGCTACTGTTTAGCATGTCTTGTCTGTTTTATGAGTTGTTGCACAAATAGGTAATATTATGTGATGTATCGTGATATAAAAATAACAAATAAATTTTTACACCTCCCCCTGTCCCTACTTTTTTTGCCAACTGCAACTGGAAGCCTAGAAATATTTTTACGCCATACAGCACTACAAATAACAGTGCAGGCACTAACGTCAGCTCTGTTAATAAACAATAAACCACATAACAGCATACGCGGACCTTCAACAGAGAAAAAAACAGTCGCTTGAAAAACACTTAACATTGATATGTCAGCCATCAAAAATCAATGCAGCAAGCAAATCAACTAACTGTTCAACAAGACACCATCATATGACAAGCTGCATCATTAGAGTGTATGCAACATCACGGCGATAAAATCAAAAACAAACAAAACTAATAACAATAGGGATAATATCAGAAACAAAATTAATGTTATACAGCATTGGAATATTTGCAGTCTGCATCAATCACACAGGACAGCACAGTGCATTAGTAGTTGAAATTTGTGAAGCTATAAGTGAACAAAAGTTCTGACATGCGGATGTTTACATGTATTTAATGCATCAAGTAGAAAATGGCATCTCACTCCGTCCAATGACTTTAGCAGACGAACAGACAGACTGTACTAGAATACCGTGTATCACAATAGCTGGCATCATTGGTGGTTCAGTAATGCCAATTAAAAAGCATGATGTCTCGAAAGTTAACCCAACACAGTATACCATGACATCAACTGAGTTAATTGCACAGTTACCCAGGGGTGTAATCCTGAAAAAGTGGATGTCTGAAGCTCGGAGGCAAAATCTTACTTGAATTTTCCATGTTTCCAGCATCGACAGTATATGTGCAAAAATGCAATAGAAATATTTCAGTGCATTGATAATTATTGTAAATTTGAAAGCAGCTGAAATGGTGAGCCATCTTCTCACAAGGATTTTAGTAAAATGGCCGAGGAAAACATCACTGAAAAAAGAGAATGGTGTCCCTGCATTCCCACCCACTATACCCCTGCAGTTATTTCAACTTTTGAACAAACCCAACGTCTTGCAAGTCAGTAGAGATGTTGGTCACTTGTTAATCCCGGGAGGTTTCTACTGCCAGTGGGTGGCTAGTGATGCGAGCTGCTGAAGACCTGCTGAAGTCTTCTTATGCAGAGTTCCGAGGCAGCTTTGGCCTCCGCTGAGACAAGGACAAAATTCAGGAAGCCGTGAGGAAGTCCATCAAGGACATCGAGATGAGCTGTCCGACCTAGTTGACGCAGTCGACGGGCGAGTGACACCGAGTCATCCAGCATTGGGTCCAGATGACACGTCTGCACTCAAACAATGCACAACATAGGTAGAAGACTAGAATCTCGAGCAAAAACAGAAAACTAGTCTAGTGTTCCATCACTGCGAACACCAGTTCCAACTCCAGCCAGCTGTCTTTTTAAGTTTGCACAGCAATTGTAGTTCTGCATCTACATTTTTTATGCAATACAAATACTTACTTACTTAATGCTCGTAACCATTACTGAGGAAGCTAACTTGCTACTGCGCAGTGTGCAGGTAAAAGGTTAAAAGTGTGTACAGTGTAGCTCTTCATGGAAACCCAATATGTCATCCGAGATCATAGCTCAGTGTTACCTGCCATCCAACATGGGTAAACGTGCCTAGCCTTAACCCTAGCCGGGCAGGTTAAGGTTGTGGACTCTGGACTAAAGGGATGTGTTGTAATCTTATACTTGAAAACACACCTGATATCCAGGTGTCCTTTCAAAATACCT
>Ga0209671_1001532_pt1 | contig 19532 bp, 11 predicted proteins | sample WorMetHERISLAND2_2_FD_187401 | JGI IMG/M metagenome (GOLD analysis project Ga0209671, IMG submission 187401) | Marine gutless worms symbiont microbial communities from Max Planck institute for Marine Microbiology, Germany - Olavius geniculatus... | ecosystem: Host-associated > Annelida >...
ATTTTGCAGCCAAAAACGCCATTTCGTTTGTCAGAAAGTGAAAATTTAGTGACTTTCGTCAAATTTCATCAAAAATCAATATTTTTGTCACGACTGCCAGTTTTTGTCATTTCGTCAGTTTTTCGTAAAAAAAGAAATCCTCGGGAGCCTAGTTACTAAATTGACATCAACTTAGAAATCGTCTGCTGGCAAACCGACGAGCCTCGCATATTCTGAAATGAAACCGAAACAAAAGTGCAAAGAGAATTGTATTGCTTTGATTCGGTTTTATTACAGCTATGATGTAGAAAGGCGTATAGCTGTAGACGTCTATGGTACGAGTTCTCGTGTGCCTGTTTGTAACGGATGTATTGTGGCTAACGGGTAGGCGTCAGAAGAAAACCTTTTACACGATTAATTAACGCTTTGTTTAGGCTCTCTGTGTACAAAAGTCAAGGGATGCAGTTTAAGGGGAACATTTTTAAATTTGGAATTAAATGGAGATTGTTGAGGAAAATGTGCGTTTTTCAACCGAAAACTGGCCATATTTCAGAAACGGTGAGAGATAGGGCCAAGGTTACTATTAATCACTAGTAGAAAGTCGCATACGCCCATTCAGATGATACGAAACCATCGACCTTGGATAACCTTGAATGTCAGTAGAACAACAGGAACTGTACAGGTTGTAGCGCGTCTTTCCTAGCGACAGCTGGGCTTTCTTATATCAGTTTTTTACGAAGTTCTAAGAAATAAGGAATAACGATAAAGGGAATAAATCTAAATGGAATTTCTCTACTAGCATAGGCCCCTTGATGATTTCATTTGGAGGTGTGCGGATTTTTTTCCGCCACTCGCTAAGTGATCTGATGTGCAAAATTTGATGTCGTACGGTTCGTTATTTGTCGGCGGCGGAACAAGTTCCGATCAGGCGACATTCATGGCACTGTACTGGCTTCACGTGGTCGTGTTTCCGACAGCAAAAACATCAGACATTTCACACGTAGCGTTCAAAGGGAATTTTACGATTTCCTTACGGCCGATATACGATCAAAAACGTATAATTCAGACGTAGGAGGGCCAAAAACACGACCATCAGCCGAACAGGGAAAGTGACGCGAGTGGGGGGCAGGCACTTTTCAAAAATATTTATTTGGTCTCTCTTAATTTTACCCGGGTAGCGCCAGTCCCAGGTAAATCACTGTCTCTCAAACACATTACTGGGTTTAATTGACCAACATGTCGCACGTGTTCTCGCTCTCCGTGCATTTATTGTGTGATTTTTGCAGCTATTAATTGTAACCAAAATGTAAATTTTAGCGCCACCGAATACATCGAAAGTTCGAGACACGCTATTTCCGTACCGTACGTACGTCCCGGCATTTGCTGGTCTCGGATGCATAATGCAGAATGTCCCCCTTATGACGGCACGGGGCAAAAGCAGTCAGCTGTCACAAAGCTGCCGTCCAACGGGTCGTTTTTTGCACTTGATGGTATGTCTTACGTGCTGCATTCAGCTGACATTTATACCCATTTAGGCCTACATTTTTGAATGACCTGGAAAATATGACGTTTCTTAGCGCAAAGAACTGCTGTGGCAGACTGGCATGGATAAACCCAAGCGTCAGTGTAAAAGCCAGAAGAACATAATGCACTATTAAATCTGTACTTTGTGTTGCATTGGTGGTTTAAGGATCCAGCGCGGCATGAAGCACCAATATCAGTGTGCGTGCGCCACTCACATTTATTACGCAGCTTTTTCGACACGGTGTTTCATAAAAAGACTCCTTTTTGTTTTTTATCATAATTTACTCAAATGATGATTAATTTAGACAAAATTTGTAGCAGTTGTACCAGAAGAAATACTTATTCAAAATTTTGCAACAAAATGTGGCAGTTGATTAAATATTCTTTGCTAGTCCTGACGTAATGCTGATGTCATAATGTGTCACGGGTACAAGCTGGATAGTCTCAACTGGTGCTGTCAGTTGCTACCCTACGTCCGTGGTGAGCTTAATCTGGTTCGCTCATGAAAAAAGTTTATTGTGTCAGCATTAAGCAACATGCGGACATGAAATCAGGCGTCTTGCGATCCAAAATGCAACCATTTTGCAAGCTCGGTATGCTAGTGCACTGTCTTGCTCGAATGCGTAAAAGTCCAACTATCCCCACAGACACGTAAATGCCGTTGCTTTGCATGTTTTTGTAACTGTAACTGTAAAACTTCAACGATTTGTCATGAATGAACCAGATTTTTCACCATTGGAGCAGGGTAGCAACTGACAGCATCAATTGAGACTATCCATTTTGTACCCGTGACACATTATGACGTCAGCATTATGTCAGGATTAGCAAAAAATATTTAACGAACTGCCATATTTTGTTGCAATATTTTGAATGAGTATTTCTTCAGCTACAACTGTTGAAAGTTTTGTGTAAATTGATCATCATTTGGGTGAATTATGAAAAAAAACAAAAAGGGTTCTTTTTTATGAAACACCGTGTAGATGGACTACTGCAACGCAAAGACTGTGCATATAGGACCAAAGCTTCCGCCAGACCACCTTCACTAGAGTCGTTTGGTAGAGGACCATTCGTTGCAAAAGCAGCGTCAGCTTACCAGTAATTCATCGCATTTTCTACAAGTTGGCACTAACCGTGATTCTGTTCATTTATACCCCGTTTACACGATCGAGCAAACGTCGAGCAAACGTCGAGCAAATGTATTCAAAATACACGTGCTATTGCTCGACGTCTGCTCTATTTTTGCTCCATGTTTGCTCAAAGTCTGCTTAACGCTTGCTCGACGTTTGCAGCTATATGTTAGCTGGACGATCCAGCTCGATGTTTGCTCGACGTTTGCTCGATGTCTGCTCGATGTTTGCCTGATCGTGTAAACGGGGTATTAGTAGTTGCAGGAGGTTGCGATTTTCCTACAGAGAGTTGCAAATTTTCGACAGAAAATATTATGGGTGATTAAATTTTTAATTATTTCCCTAAACTGAAAAAAAACAATTTCCAGCCCAAAACTTGATATCCTTTGGAAAAAAAATTTCCGGCAAAATTTTCTGCCAGGATAAAATTTAGGGAGGAACAGTTGCCCATACCGCCTTTTGCCACGACGATAAATAGACAGAAAAATAAACAGACACAAATACTCGTATATAACCTTCTTTTTGCAAAAACAAAATTATTAACCTATAGCTGCATTTATTGTAAGCTACGTGACATTTCTATCGATCTGATAACAGCAACTTGGAATATTGTCCTAATGGGGTTAAATAGGCAATGAGTGGAACAATAAATCATTATCTTTACATTGAGCATACTATTGTATTTGTTGCTTAAGTTGGGTTAACTGTAAATGTCCGTTCATGCTCATCTTTTAGCCAGAAAATAGCAGGGCTGCAGAATCAGATGGATCAGATGGCATCACCGAAATGTTGACATGCGCGGGAGAAAAAATGGTTTATCACGAGTTCCGCAGTTTATCGAGTCGAGTTTCGAGTTATTCGAAACTTCGAGTAACTCAAAACTCTACTGAAAACTCAAATAGATGATTTCTGACTCTCGTTTATTTGTCAATGCTTGTCAGTTTGCAAATGTTGACAGCTCATTGTGGAGATCGATGCAATCTTTAGGCCTCATAACCATTCAAACGCAGAAAAGTAAGTGACTGAGTGCGAGTTAACCGCAGTATGAAAATTGAACGATGAGATTTGTCGAAGAAGCTCCGTAATAAATGCGAGTGGCGCACTCACACTGGTCTAGTGTCTAGTCTGACAGTGACTGATAAATGAAAGAACCTGACGGCTGTTGCATTATTGATAGTCCACGCACTTACAACTACAGCGTGTAACTTAGCAGTTGATATATTTCTTCCACAACTCTGACAACAGAGGCAGTGTGCAATTTAACAAAACTGGGTAATTATCAACAGTAATTTTACGCATTTTTCCCTACGCATCTGGACCTGTCGCTGATTACAGATAGCAATGCAACACCTCGAACCACTGCAGAAAATACGGACATCTAGAGCACAAACAAACCTGCAAAAAATATTACATTAATATCCGACAATACTTTCTTTCTGTTCCGTCATACAAAATTACGCAAATAGCTAAAGCCACTTTGTTTTACGGTCTGTAATTTTAGAAGTATAGATGAGATTTGCACCAAATTTGGCACAAACAAATGTTATTCCATTCTTACATTAAATCGTAATTTATTTAAATTAATTTTGGAAAACAAAGTGGCGGCATTTAACGTAGGCCTAACATGCCGGCAAGTTGTAGTTTAACCATCCTTTTGACAGCCGATGTATTAATAGTTCAATATGCTACATTTTATAAAGCCACGGTTAAGTGCAAAAAAGGTAAACAGTGTAACGTTTTTATTTTACAAATAATCATTGCAGACTGAAAACAATCACAAAATCATCAGCGATCAATTACAAAAGGCACAACGACAGTTCGCATATATTGGCGGACCTCACATTAAGCCGGTGACGTGACGTAAGTATTGAAACATTGACATGTGATGGAATACCTCGATGGCGTACTTGATCTGCGGCCAATATTGCATTCAGCTATGGGATTAATTACTTTGACATTTAACAGCGTGACCGGTAAAGCTAATCGTTTGTTTATTTCTATTGCCTGCTAGCTACTCTTTTTTGGCATAGGGCCAATAATTAACTGATATCGTAATTTTGTTGACCTTTTACTGTAGGCCTACACGTTATCGTTATACGAATATTCGTAGGTAAGGTGCAACATACCACCGAGTTTTAAAACAGTAAGTTTATCGTTTATTTATCGATCGCTCTTTTCTGAAATTTCATTTAATACTTGACATAGATGCCACAGTAACACACGTGACCGAACGAAGATGTGCTGACGTTGTGACCTTAACCCTAAACTTTAGAGCTTCAGAACTTGCTCGCGAATTCTAAGTATCATGCGCAACTTTTCAGTGAAATCAATTTTGCATTTTTAGGGCTTTTGTGAAAAGAACGTTATACATTGTGTACTGTATCGTATAGAACTATAATAGCATTGCAGTTATACGCGAATAAAAATACAATACGTATTTACGCACATCAAAATCGCAAATGATGATTATTTGAAACGTTCAGTGAGTAACTCATTAGTACGGTTATCAGCAGTGCGAAATTAACAGAAACGGTTAAATTCAGGTTAGCACAGCAACGACTGGGCGATCGCGTATTCGATTGTGTCTCCGAGTAGATTTCTTGCATAGAACCAAGTCCATAAACGACCACAAACCTCCATTTTTTTTCAGTGCTTTAACCGGCGAGATTTTTTCTTAGTTTTTACACCACAGGTTACAGCTATGCAAAAACTCGCCGTTTCTTCCGTACAGATAGACACACAGCGAGTAAATAAGCTCGTAAACCCCAGTCACCATCGCCTTCTCACAGGTGTACGACTTAGGGTTGCGGTCCTCATTTCTGTTTTCAGATTTCAGTGCTGAATATTTTAAACATTTCCCTTCCATAACCTGCCGTAACGTTTCCGGTTTGCAAACGTGGTACCAAAGCACAGACCTACTGCTAGGTAACAGAAGCAGCAAATGCGAGTGAAGAACTTGCCCAGAATTGCCTTACGTTGTCTACATGGTAGCGACGTACGCGACGGAAGGGGGAGACTCAAACCCGCAACCTGTTGATTGCAAGTCGGACGCTCTGTAACCATCACCCTACCACGCCAGACAGTGGTGACGAGTGACTGAAATCAGCGAACGGCGAAGCAGTACGACAACGCGCCGACAACCAGCATCAACAGCAGAATGCAGGCGATGACGAGTAGAAGTAGGAACGTTGAGGCGGCGGTGTCGACGCTACTTGGCGGCTGACGCTCGGTCCGTCGCGGAGACGAGGCGGTCCCGCCGCCAGCGTCCAACCGTGACGGGTTGTAGTGTGATGGGTGTCCGGTCACACAGCATGGAACTCACTACCGACGTCTGTCTGTCCGTCCGAGACCTGTCAGAATCATCTTCTTTATGTCGCCAGCAGCTGAAGACTGAACTGTTCTGCAGAGCCTAGAGTGAACCGTCAGCACGTTCGTGATAACTTTCTGCTATTAGAATTGGCGAACGTAAAATATCGAGCCGAACTGAACTAAACTGAACCGAGTGGTTGTAGTGTGACGGTATGTATGTATAGTGTGACGGAATGTAATGTGACGGGTTGTAGTGGCGCCGATCGGACGGCAGTTTAAACGGCCGGCGTGCGTCTGTCGCTGAACCGGCCGCCCAGTCACCGACGTCGACCTCCAGCCCGGACAGTCGCTCGTCGTCATACAACGCAGTCGAGTCATCGTGCATCGGACACGAGTGATGCTCGATCAGCTTGGACCGCGACCTATTTGCTGCCAGCAGACACATCGCAAACACTTACTACACACTCACAGCATTTCCACTTGTTATGGATTCGTCTTACGACATGCATTAGCGCATTAGAAACTTTTGTAGATGCGCTCTGCATTAATGTATTTTTAGTAAAACCGGAAACGGAAACCGGAAACGTAATGGTAGATTATGGAAGGGAGACATCGAAAAATACGGAAACTACTGTACAAGAAATTTGCAACAAAAGGAAAGTCAACGGCAAACAAAAGAAGTTTACAACAAACTCGCTGTAAATCGAAAGCCCATCACAAATGCAAGTACGTTCTACCATTTGCTTTACGACTTGCTGTGCAACAGTTCTACAACATATCGAGATGGACTTTGTTTACATCGTAGCAATGTTGTCTCAATTTTGATGTTCAATTCCACTATAGAATCATTATTCGGTCCACGTTCTGTGAAGTTTTACAACATCTAAACGGTCATAAAATTTGCTATTCCTCCACAAACGTAAAATTAAAACACCAAAGTTACTGTCTGATCAGTAATTATAATATTTGTGCCAAATCGGTTAGATGCTACATGCACCGCACCAATGTGACAGATAAACGGACAGACAGAATGCAATACGTAGCGCGGCGAAACCAAATCTGCAGTCTTGTTGCCCTAAACCCATGTAAACATAAGAAGTTTATAAAGCGTGCATGTAATAAAGTCGTCGAGAAGCAAACGTACCGAAAAGCGCGGCGAACGAGTAGTACCGGCACGCGTTGTGACCGGAAGTCGCCGACCGGAAGTGAAACCGGCTGCCGACGGTGACGTTCGCCGGACTACGGACGTAGGCGTAGCGCTGCCTGGCGCCGCCGCAAGGCACGGCCGACCAACCGACGGGGTTGAACGACGGGAAGTAAAGTCCGAGCACGTCGCCGCGTCGGACTCCGATAAACTCGGAAGTCTGGAGAACGATTTGGTGGAAGCGGAGTTCGGTTGGCTGGACGTAGGTCTGTCCGACCAGCGTGTAGACTCCACCAAACAGCGACCCGTAGGACGTGCTGGCCGACGACGGTCTCCAGACCTGCAAAAAGGCAGCGCCGGCAGGTGCCCCGTTATAGTCTCCCCTGCCCGACAATTTACCGGCAAAAATTTTGCCGGTAAATTGTCGGCCGAGGGAGACTTTTCTGGGCAGCAATCCCCTATAATGGGGAGTAACTTCTATGGGAGACACCGGCAATGTTTGAATAAAGGGGAGACATATCAAATCCGTGACTATCTTTCCGCGGGCGGATTTATCAGAGGGACATTTTAATGTAGTCTCCTCCGAACAGTGACAAGTAAGATGTGCTGGCTGGGGAGGGTCTCCAGACCTGAAGAAAGACGCTGTGCTCGATGGAGACGATCTTAGCGTAGATCTGCCAGCCGGACAGGACGCCGTCCGCCAGCACGCTGTTTGTGGGGTCGCCGATGACGATTGCATTGCGAGCCGAGTCCTTGTTAGGTCGCAACGTCACAGCCGAACCGATACCGCGAGATTCTACATGTATACAGTATCCAGCGCATCGACTATACACGGTTTTCATAAAAAGCACCCCTTTCTTTCTTTCATAATTCACCCAAATGAGGATCAACTTACACGAAATTTTCACAGATGTAGCTGAAAAAACATTTATTCATAATATTTTGACCAAATATGGTTGTTAGTTAAATATTATTTGCTAGTCGTGATGTAATGCTAACGTGCCTTTTTATGAAACACCGTGTACATACCGCACTGCTGGAGTGGGTAAGCGAGTACGCAGTACGAGTTTATACCACTCCAGCAGTGCGGTATCGAACTTGAACCACGCTCAGATGGCACAGACTACATCGTCGTTTGGTTTATGATGCACGATAGATGCCAAAAATTGTGAAAACATTGTACCAGTTTCGCTGAGTGTGGTTTAACTAACCGCAGTTAATGTAATTGCAAATATATGTCTGCCATGCAACATTTTTTTCTAAAAATTAAAAAACATTTTTTTCTGAAATTAATATTTAGCTTCTCTACACATTAGATACATTTGTGTCAGTAGTAGTACTTATGACTTATTCCTACACCGTAAATTAGAAATTGAAACAGTATTCTGTTTCCTTAAGCCCAAATTCCATTAAGCCGACTTTCACTGAAACTTCCCCGCGGGAAAAGTCGTGGACACAAATCATGAAAGTCGCGGACACAAACCATCTCGACATGTCGAGATGTTTGCGACAAAATCCGTGACAAGTCCGCGACAAACCCGTTTGTGTCGCTTTGATGGAATTTAATCCGTTACAATGCATGGGGAAAATCGGCGACAAAGACCGCGACTTTGTCGCGGACACAAATCATGAAAGTCGACGACACGGTTTGTGTCGTGGACTTTTGTGATTTGTGTCTGCGGACTTTGTCGCAAAGTCGGCGTGATGGAATTTGGGCTCTACCGCGCTATGAGACAATTTGCCGTTTCGCTTCTGAAACTACCGCATTGAAACCACACAAAGGCATTATGTTAAACCTTACTGCTTATAGTTTGTTTGCCTGTTTTCGTTAGCGTATCAGTCTGAGCAGTAACTAAGCAATCGTTCAACCTGTGGGCAGTGGACAGGACGCCATCTTAACGTAGGCGTAGTAGTAGGAGCCGGTAAACGTGTACCCGTTGAGTTGTTCCAGGCCGCTGCAGTACCAGTGGTCCGGGCCGTAAAGATCCATGCTGACGTACTTTACGAACCACGTGTCTGCTGTTAAGACAACGCCGGTGCCATTATAAAATCCCCCCCAGAAAAGTCTCCCACCGCCGACAATTTACCGGCAAATTTTTACCGGTAAATTGTCGACTTTTCTGGGGAGGGGAAGAGAAAGGGCGATCCTATAATGAAAAGACTTTTGGCTCTTGTCCGCTAATTCACCCGCACTCGAATTATTATTGTTAACGCTAACGATAACTTTTACCCTGACCCTAACCCTAACCTTAGCCCGAACTTTAACTTTAGCAGTTAATTCGGGTGCGGGTGAAATAACGGACAAGAACCGGAGTCCTTTTTATGTGGCCCGAGATATTTTAATAAGGGGGAGGGAGACATCAATTCCGTGATTATCTTTTCCTCCGCGGACAGATTTTTCATAGGGAAAACATTTTAATGTGGCACCGGCGGCGGACGACTGGGTGCGTCGCGGCGACGGCACGTTGCGCATCCCACAGCTGTTGCTGGTCGTCGGTGCGTCGCACGCAAGACGTTGCGTGTCCGCACTCAACGTCAGCGTCGCGTTGAAGCGGCAGTCGTTACGCGCGTTGCGCACGGAGACGATCCGGGTCTCGCGGTTGCGTGCACGCGCGGCGTCGATGAGAACGACGTAAGACGGGCTCCAGCCGGCGCGGACGCGGAGCTGTAGCCGGATGTCACTGAGTGCGCAGTAGTCGCTGTATAGCAGGACTTGGAGCGCCAAGACCGCATCGTCGTCGAGCAGGGCGGTCTGGATGCGTTTTCGACGCTCGTCAACCGACGTCCAGTCCATTGCCGATCGACCTACCCTAGCCCAGACCGAGCCGTCTCTCCAGACGCTGACGTGGACCGTGTGTCGTCGACCGTTGCGGTCGCTGATCGTCGTCGGACCGGAGTCCAGCTGACACCATCGCACCTTGGTTACGTCGTCCCTGCTCGCCTCTGTCAATCAAACCAGCAACTGACCTATCGTTATCATCATCATCATCATCAAACATTCGTTTAGTGTAAAGTTGACACACCCAACTTTTAACAACGCAAGCACAAGATACATTTGAAAGTATGCAAACGAAAAACGAAAACGTCTCATAGTTCGTCCGAAAGCTAAAGAACAACTTTAACCAAACTACCTTTAAAACAACTATCGTCTACAGACAACATATGCGTGGGTACGTAGTTAAAACACTAAAAACATACCAATTAAGTATCGTAATGTGTCCGTTGGCTAATAGCTGTAACTGACCCGAATTGATGCAATTCAGAATGCATAAAGTTCTACCCCGAACCTAAGAAACTAACCAGCCGAGTCCATCAACCGCACACAAGCAAACAGCGTAGCATCTATAACAGATAAAGATATCCTTTTAACAAAAGTTAACTAATTCCGGTTTGTGTAAACCGCTATCATAACCCTTGCAAAAGAGCAAACTGTTACAATTTTGCTTTGCTTACAGGTGCTTGATTTCTACAGCGTAACAGCACCTCTGAGAAACAAAAGGGGGGAGGCTATAGTAAAGCCTATTACATTAATTTAATATAATAGAGAAAAAAATTATTGCACGAATGCCGTCATTATCTGACAGTGTGAGTTTTATACGCGTAATGTTATTTTCGCTATACAATGCATGAAATTTTCCAGAACATATATTTCGAGTCGCTAGCTTCCGATGTTAACGTGACTATTTTTGTGGACATGAGCACGACGCCCTCTCTCTCTCTCCCCTTCTCTCTCTGTCCTTGTGTCTCTGCCTGTGTTCGTGTGTGTCTGGTCGGTCCACTGACGGCTAAGTTGCGCCGGTCGGCAGACTGAGGTTGATTTATTCGAGTTCATTTGCAGCGAAGAATCGGCCGTCCGTCGTAGTCGTCGTAGTCAGCGTAGCGTCACGTTCAATCAAAGCAGCGCTACCGGTGCCGCGCGGCGTGGCGCGATGCGGTGCCATGCGCTTTGATTGCTATCGGCGATTGATCGCCGCTATCAAAATCGCCGATCGGCCGACGCGAGGTTAATAGACGCTCGTAACGGGACTCCGGGCTTCCGAGGCGCCGGATAAATACGCTCGTAGAGCTCGGTGCGGACGACGGAAAAGGTGTTCACCGATGCGAGCGAGCGGCACCACGCCCAGAAGCAGCCCACGACGGACGTGTATCTTCGCCCGACTCGGGTCTCACGTACGTCCGGTGCGTGATCGCTTTGTTTACACACGCAGTCGACGTCGGCATTAAACTAAGTTTGCCGTCAACGACGAGCAACTGCCGGTGCCCCATTATAGGATCGTCCCCCCAGAAAAGTCTCCCCCGGCCGACAATTTACCGGCAAAAATCCGCCCTGCCCGGCGGCCGCCCGGGCGGGACGGATTTTTACCGGTAAATTGTCGGCCGGGGGATACTTTTCTGAAGGAGGAAGGCGATCCTATAATGGGGAGAGACTTTTTATGGAGCCAGCAATATTTTAATAAGGGGGAGACATAAATATCAATTTCGTGATTATATTTCGACAGGCGGATTTTTCATAGGGAAGACATTTTAATGACACACCGACAAGCCGTTCTCTCTCGCAGTGGCCCCGGGCACCGACCGATCGACCACACGGCAGTCTGTAATGACCGTCATAGGCCTACAGACGGACAAGAGCCCTTCGACCGACGGGCGTGGCAGAAATACACAATCGGCTTTGCTGCAATCATACACGAAAATATCTAGTCTAAATTTAACTCACCCAACTGTAGGCCTACATGTAGGCAAACTGGTACTCCACCTTTACTGGTGAAAGGGAGTCGCGACCTTTCCGTGAGGAGCGAGGGACTGCCAACAGTCGTTGTGGCATTGTGACTGTTGGCTTAACACGTCCTACACTTCACACTGTCAACTACCCGATTCTTCAACAAGTTGAAGTTTGACCATACTGAAGAAGAAGAACTTTATAGGACTCATATTTGTGAGAGACGCATACCGATTTAGATGCTACCAACATTTCACTGGCGACAACTGGCTAACGACAGCCAATGAACGACAATGAGCTTGTGCACAATAGGATACACGACATTTTGTCGTGCATATAACTGAAAAAACTAACTAGAGAAAATGATAAAATTACAACTTACAAGCACTGTACGCGGTTGATATTTACAGTACTGTTGTTAAGTGTGTGTAATGCCTCTTAAAAATTCAGCAAATGTACGATTCTTGTATAGTCTGCGACGACGTTGACTATTCTCTCATCTGAAATGCGGTAAACACGTTTCGGTTTGTGAGTTTGGCCAGCCAGCAACTGAATAACAATAAGTCTTGTGTAGTTCGTTTTTACGCATCGTTTGCTCTAGCAGTTTCCACAGAGTAGGATGTACGCAATGTACAAAACTCTGGAAATCACAGTGCCATTTTCGACACTATTATTCGTGTTAAATAATTTCAAAAAACGCTAATTTACGTTCTATGGAGTTGATGAAAAAACTGGATTTCTGCGGTTGTCTTTTCTGTCTGGTCGACCAATAAAGTTGTCTTCGTTCACGACTGGTTCCGCACGCGAAAGAAATGATTGACGTAACGGTAAGCAAAGTTATTGCAATGTTAATGTGTTGATGACGCTTGTAGCACATACTAAAAATAATACTAATGACGAAAAATTAATAGGGCTCGTGTTACAGATGTCCGAAATTGCAGGCATTGCCTCTGGTGGCTCACAGGTCTTCGAGGCATGTATGACCCACTTCCGCTATCTACTGACAGCTCTGTGCTGTTAAATTTAGTTGCATTGCACTGCATGTACTGCAAGTCTGTAATTAGTTGCAACTGTACCGAATGGACAGTAGACTAAAAAGTGGCATTTTTTTCAACGGCGTCAATGAAATAAGGTATCTGGGCATCTACATTGTTAGGTCGAGTAAACTAAAGTGTTCTCTGGACCATGCCAAACGTTCGTTTTACCGCTCAGTCAACTCCATTTTTGGTAAATTGGGAAGAACTGCATCCGAGGAGGTAATACTACATCTAGTTCACAGCAAATGTCTGCCTGCTCTGCTGTATGGTCTGGAGGTTTGTCCATTAACTAAAACTGATTATCGAAGTTTAGACTTTGTGGTGATGCGATTTTTAATGAAGTTATTTTGTACGTCAAACAGTGATATTGTAGACGAATGTCGAATGTGTTTTAACTTCAGATTACCTAGCAAAATTGTACCGACACGAAGTCGTAAATTAATGTTGAAATTATCGAACGTTGCTTGAGCTTAATATGGTTATGTTTACTGAGTAAGCATTGTTATTATTATTATTTATTAAGTTTAGTTAAGTTTTGTTTTTATAACTGTGCTACCATTGTATTATGGTGAATAAAGTTGTATATAATATCATGAAAACTTTAAAACACTACATACAGTTAAAGTGTGGTGAGATGTTTAATATTAACACTTGTCCACAGAGTGTGCTAATTAATAAAAATTTAAAATCGGTTAATATTTGTCAGACATATAGACAATTACAAAGTGAAATTTTTTTTGAGACACGGTGTACATTTGCCATTAACAATATTATTCACAGGTTTAAACGTCTTTATTTAATTGAAAACATTTTCACAATTGTTTCAAAAAAACTTTCACGCACAGACTCTGATTATTTACAATTTATTTGCATAAACAACTTTTTACATCGACGAACAAAAAAACGACGTTATCAATAATGGCAACGATACGGGAGTAAACAAAAAATGCAAATATGATGCATCTACCCAGAAAGAAAACTCAAATGCCAGTGGGATGCTACTATTCTGGCTCGTTCTGTGCACGCAATAAAACAAAAACTAAGCCAGAACGCTAGCTTTTCGTATCATTTGTTATGACGCAAGTCGTAAAATTTGTCAAGGCCAACGCAGAATGAAAAAATTAAGTTTCTTGTAGGCTACGGGAGCGTCGGGGACAGACAGAAATCTGTGCTATATAATTCGCTTGTCGTAGTCTGGCCAGTCTATTTCCGCGGCAGTCGAGCGCGATGGAGATGGAGATGGGAAGCCAGAGAGAAGCGGTGCCGGACGGTGCCCTATTATAGGATCGCCCCAGAAAAGTTTCCCCCCGGCCGACAATTTACCGGCAAAAATCCGCCCGGGCCGGATTTTTACCAGTAAATTGTCGGCCGGGGGAGACTTTGCTGGGGGGGGCGATCCTATAATGGGGAGAGACTTTTTATGAGGCCGGCGATATTTTAGTAAGAGCGAGACATATCATTTGCGTGATTATCTCTCCTCGGGCGGATTTTTTTTTCATGGGGAGACATTTAAATGTGACACCGGCAAACGGTTTATGCGGCGTATATGTTGCGGGGATCGATAGCGAGCGCGCCGGACGAGCACGCAACTAATCAGGCGGGTATGATCGATGTCGGAAAACCGACGGCAGTCCACTGCGACCGATGGATATGAAACAACGGCTCGAACTGAACACGTGCCGCAGCTGCCGCTGCTGTCGTTCGTCGAAAATAGCAGCCCGCAGCCTCGCCCGCTGTTGCAAGTAGGCCTGTAATAGATCATACTTTGTACCAGACATTTTAGTGGACCATAGTTTGCAACGTTCCGAGGGCACTCGCGCGCATGTGTGCTGATGTAATAAAATAGCAAAAAAACGCAACAACTGCGGGAGACGGTCGCCGTCGACTCCGTTTGTTAGTCACAGAGTGAAACGTGGCGCTACAAACTTGCAGAGAAATAATTTGCATTTTATTGTTATCGCATCTGTGGTTTGCATGTATTGCAGTAAAACAGTTTTACGCCTATACTTGTTCTAAATTGTTCTATTTTTTGTCGCAGAGGTCAGTTGTTTTAGGACTTTCTGATACACTGATATTGGGACATTGGTCACCGGCTCACAGCAACTGAACAGGTCTTTTATTTGGTGATCGACAACGCTTGACAATAATAAAGAGAATAATGGTTTTTTTAATCTAGTGTATTATTTCGCCAAATTTTCAACTATAAACTGCAATAGAAAAATGAAAAAAATAGTTGATAGTCAGGCAAGTTATAACAATAATTATGAGTAAATAAAAAAGTCATGTTTTTGAAGTAAATAGCGTATTTCGTTGTTTATCAGCTATAAACTGTTAATGTTTAGCAATAGGAATTTAGACCAAAATTCAAATTTTGTAACTTCTGATTTGTATCTACAGTTTAATGGTTTATTATTTATCAGCTGTTAACCGCAAATGTGTGTAATAACTAAGGCGGAATCGTCAATTAGTAGTTTTATTTTTTCGACGTTAGCACCACAGTGACGCGACGGGAGCAGAGCAAATTGTTTAACAGGCCGCTGCTGCAACTGTGTGTGGAGGTTTTATCGTCGGGTCACGTAGATTCTAATCAGACCGCGAAAGGACGGCAAGCAGAACGACTTCGGCGACGACGACCTCACTGAATGCGTCCCAGCAGTCGGCCAAGCAGCAAGCAGTGAAATGCATCTTCATCGCTGGTCGTCGACATTGTAAATAAATTGTCGCTGGCCGGTGGTGACGTGTCCGCATGCCGCACGCTGGAAAATGTGTCCGGCTTTGAGGTCAAACGGTGTACTGCCCGCGACAGCTAGGTGAGTATTGGATTAGAACAACGCCGACGTTGCTGCGATTTATCATAAAAATTGAACAAACAAATCAGTCTGCGCGACAAGCGAAAAACTGATCGCACTGTAGTCATTCATTGATTTTCAAATAACGCGCATCCTTACTGCTATGCAGAAAAGTCAAGATTAAGTCTTTGACAAGTTTATTATCTTTTTTGTGTCAAGTTGCGTCTGTTGTCATTTTAGCTTCAGTAAATTTGTTTCTGAATGGACGCGTAGATTGAAAGAGCTAGCGCTCAGAAGTTCTGATAAAGACAGCAGCGGTTGTCGAAAATCTAACATACGTAGCGCGTATGCGGCCGCTGTCAGACTTGATCGCTGCGATGGCGTGCGTACTGTGCTGCTGGCGTCGCCGCTGCTGCGACAGTACGGCGTACCATACAGTATGTGGCGTGTTGCTGGGTTTGTTAACGCGGTTCCACACGCACACACGGTATAGTACGTACACTGATTGTATCTGTGCAGTCATGTTAGCCGGTCGGCACTTCATCGTCCGAGTGTCCGCCAGGGGTCGCCCTGTCCTGCCCTGTCACCACATTGCCGTGCCGTCTGTCTCATAGGATCGCCCCGGTACCCCGTCGCTGGTCCCCAGTGCGGGTGGTCTGTCGAGCCACCCATACCGACGCCGGATCAGAGCGGAGTGAACGGCACGGGCTCGGCGGCGTTAATGCGGAATGCATTCGTGGCGAATCGACGGCGACCGGCGCAGCAGAAATTGGTTTAATTCGCGACCGAATGGTGTAGTTAGCGCTATACTGGAGTTGAGTTGAGTGTGAGCACACAGCAACATCAGTAGCTAGCAGCAGCGTCTACGACGCCATGCGGCATCGTCGTAGAGCAGTCTCAGCATTGATGTACAGTACAGTGTATTATGTAACCAGTGGCGTAGACAGGGGGGGCCCAGGGGCCCCAGCGGGCTCCAACCCCCAGACGAGACATAAGCGTACGTTTAAATTTTAAACTGCTCTAAGTTTGGTCAGTTGATTTTCAGGAAAATGATTAAAATTGTTGCCATCAAAGGTTATATGTAAAGCTATAATGCACAAATTCGATTTCGGCTGGGTTTCAGCCTCAGACCCTGCTGGGGAGGGAGAGGTAAGGGGGTTCACAGCACTGCCGCAGGCTCCCTAGTTAGATTTGTGGGACTTACTTCGAAGGGGAGGAAAAGAGGAAGAAAAAATAAGAAAGAAAAAAAGGGAGAAAGGGGAAAAATTAAAGGAAAAAAGAGGAGAGAAGAAAAGTGGAAGGAAGGAAAAAAGGGAAAAAGAAAAGAAAAAAGTAAATGGAGGGGAACAACCGCTATTCAGATTGCTGGTTACTCGACGGTTAACGAAAAAGTCATCACGCCAGTGATTGAATGACTGATGAAGACATCTCGAAGACATTTTAGTTTGATTTTACTATAGACAGCAGTGATAATAATTATGCCGGACTTTATTGCAGTGCGTTTGAAATATCGGGATGGAATACCGCAGACTCCACAGTTAGGTGTTATTAACGAAAAGCATTGTGATGTATACTTCCTTGGGCACTGCCTATAAGTTACTTAGCCTTTTACCCTACGTGGAACAGTAAAATAAATATCTGCTTTCGGGCCGAGTAAAAACAATAAATGGCGGTAGCGAGTGGACTCATAAGTCATGAGGGACGCCAGTCCACCAATCTGGCCTGAGGGTCGGTGGCGTTCTGCATTCATCATATGATCCGGGTAAACTTCTGCAATAGCTGTGCCTGGACAGCATCATAAATGTTGCTTTTGATGTTACTGTAGGCTAAATATTATTATTGTTTTTAAGGCTACAGTAGTTACGTTCTTACAAGGCTATCTAACTGTAGTTTCTACTATAGATATGATATTGTTAAAACCTTACTTTCTGTCTTTATAACTAACATAAAAAGTCTGTATTCTGGTTCAGCATAGCCTAAGCATAACTGATTACTGTTAGAAATAATTGCCATTTGGTGGCCAATTATTTCTCTCAGCTTATATTTACTGCTTTAAATCTGAAATAAACAAAAACTTTTTATTATATTCGTTTCAGCCGGAGAAGACGGACACCAGTTTGTCGTGGCCGCCACGTCGATCGGAGAGTGTTTTGCTTACCATCGAAAGCTGCGGAAGATGTTGCTGAACAGTGTCTAAGTCGGCAGATGGGAAGCGGAAGCAGCAGGTAAGCGACGAGCAGCGACGATGCAAGGGCGCGCGACCCCCACGGCGTAGACGCGGCGAGACGGTGGACACCGGTTGACAACAGGGACAACAGTAGTGACAACAATGACCACGAGACCAGTGACGACCTGACGGAGAGAGGACACATGACGTCGTAGTCATTTCAGTCGACGAACGACCCGAGACCGAGTCTTCAATGGACTCACGTGCACGTCACCGCTATTTCGACTGTCGTTAACGACTGACGACTGCTGGCTGAGTCAATGCAGTCCAAGTAGCGGACAGTGTCAGCACACACACTAAGTGATGAGCACGGCGTCAACAGCTGGTCTGCTGCCGCTGCAGCAACAGCTTGCTGCTGCTGTTGCTGCTGGCGTGTGGACACCGGCGTCACATAAATATGTCTCCCCCATGAAAAAAAAATCCGCCCGAGGAGAGATAATCACGGATTTGATATGTTTGCCCTTATTAAAATATCGCCGACCCCTTAAAAAGTCTTCCCATTAAGCTTATAGGATCGCCCTTCCACACAGAAAAGTCTGCCCCGTCCTGCTCGGGCTGCCGCCAGGAGGGGCGGATTTTTGCCGGTAAATTGTCGACCGGGGAAACTTTTCTGGGGGAGGCGATTCTATATCGGGACGTCGGCGCTGCTGAGATATATTTGTACGGTGTGGGTGGTGGTGGACTGTGGCTTCGCCAAGCAATGCCGCTGTGATCTTACTGCAAACGACGCTCAATTGAATCCGTTTTACTCGATCCATGTCAGTAATAGAGTGTTTACACGATCGAGCAAACATCGAGCAAACGTCAAGCTGGCTCAAGCAGGCCTATTGGAACCCTGCTCCTTGGCTCAAATGTAGGCCTAGGCTTCCAATTACAACCCGCCCGCCCTCCTAATTAGCATGCTAATTACCACAGAACGTCAAGCTAACTGCTCGATGTTTGTTCGATCGTGTAAACACCCTATAAATTTCTTCTACAGTCGCTTCTTGATTCCGTTTAAGCCGCCGAGTAGGAAACACGAAATATTTTAAACAGGAAAGTCCGCTATTCTGACACTGTTTAGCCCGAAGTCAACCTTCGTTTGGCTGCACTTTCCGTTAGATCTGATTTATAAGTTTTTACTATAAGTTGATTAGATGCAATACAGCACTATAAAAAATCTAACCAAATAGTGCACACACTTCGTAATTGCTAATTTGCTATAACTAAATCGTTAACTGAAAAGTATGCTTACTGTTTTATCCAGATCATTAACGCCACGCTAAAGTTTATTTGTCCTTCATCATCATCATCATCATTAATTTTGTGACATAACAAACAGGACAACATGAGGCAACATGAGGCAGACAATCTGGAAGATTACTGTTTTTTACTGATCTCGCAAGCGCTACTGAGCTCTGCGCTATTAATGAACACGTTTATTCGCCACATTAGGCAACAAGACAGACAGAGAAACAGATATATACAATATGAGCAAATAAGCAGACACAATACACAATAGATGCTAATACAACATTAAAGATCAGTTTTCGACATAATTTGCAAATGCAGTCCATACATTGTTTATGGCAGCGGACCTACTACAGAAAACACTTTTAAGCAAATTATCATCATTGTGATTACTAGATAAAAGCAATAAAAAAAGATTATGAATAAAAGCATTGTGACTATAATGG